>Ga0210400_10000046_pt1 | contig 201940 bp, 184 predicted proteins | sample IncBWH26MmetaG_FD_155456 | JGI IMG/M metagenome (GOLD analysis project Ga0210400, IMG submission 155456) | Forest soil microbial communities from Barre Woods Harvard Forest LTER site, Petersham, Massachusetts, United States - Inc-BW-H-26-M | ecosystem: Environmental > Terrestrial > Soil >... | reverse complement strand
AAGGTATGCGGAGGTGGCCTCCCCCTCCACGTCCACGTCGGTCGCCAGGATGACCTCCGAGACCCCGTCCTGGCGCAGCCTCCCGAGCAGCTCCTCGACCCGGATCTCCCCGGGGCCGACCCCGTCGATCGGAGAGATCGCTCCCCCCAGCACGTGGTATCGGCCCCTGAACTCACCGGTTCTCTCGACCGCGATCACGTCGGTGGCCTCTTCGACCACGCACAACAGCCCTTGGTCGCGTCGCTCGTCGGCGCAGATGACGCATCTTGGCCCCTCAGAGATAAAGCCGCAGATCTCGCAGAAGGCCACCCCATCCTTGAGCTCCGCCAGCGCCCTGGACAGGCGCTCGACCGAGACTCGCTGCTGGCGAAGGAGGTGAAATGCGAGTCGGTGGGCGCTCTTCGGGCCGACCCCCGGCAGGTGCTCCAACTCGACGATCAGCGCGGTCAGCGCGCGGGGAAGTATCTCCACGCCTGGCCGCCTAGTGGACCGAGGCGGTCAACTCAGATCAGTCCTGGCGGCAGTCCCATGCCCGCGGTCAGCTGACCCAGCTCGCCCGCGGCCAGCTCCCGAGATCGGTCAAGCGCCTCGTTGGCGGCGGCCAGCACCATGTCCTGGAGCAACTCCACGTCTTGTGGGTCCACGGCCTCGGGGCTGATCTCGACCGAGAGCAGCTTCTGGTGACCGTTGGCCCGCACCGTGACGACGCCGCCCCCCGAGGTCCCCTCGACCTCCTTGGAGCCGAGCTCCTCCTGGATGCGCGCCATCTTCTCCTGCATCTCCTGGAGCTGGCGCATCATCTTCATGTTTCCGGCCATGGCTGGGATTGTAGTCGCAGGTCCCGGCTCAGCCGCCGCCGGCGTCGCGGCTGCGGACATCGACGACGCGAGCGCCAAGGATCTCCTGCGCCGCCTGTACCAGGCCCTGCCCACCATCAGCGGTTGCGCCGGGCGCGGCGGTCGGCTCGGCGCGGGAGCCGTTGCCCCGGGCCGGCGCGGCGCCCGGGATCGCAGCCGCCACCTGGAACTGCAGTCGATACGCCCGACCATAGACCTCGCTGATGGCCGCCTCCAGCGCCTGCCGGTTGCTCGGTTCCTGCGCCTTCTCACTGTGCACCGCCCACCTGAAACCAATCGTCAGCAGATCGTCATCGAGCGCCGACGGCGCCGCCGAGCTGGACACGAGCAGAGCCTTGACCCTGGTCGCCGGCGAGCTGCCCTGGAGCGCCTCGAGCAGCGCCGGCCAGCGTGCGGCTACCGCCTCCAGCCCGGCATCTGCCGGGAGCGCCGCCGCTGGTGGCGCCGGCTCGTCTGGGGTTGGCGCCGCTTCCTCCGTTGCCGGCAGCCGGTCTGTGGCTGCCGGTTGGGTGGCCGGCGGGGGCTCGTCCTGCACCGTTGCAACCGCCACAGGGCCGGCGGTTGCCGCCGCCTCTGGCCCAGGGTCCCGACTCACAGGCGCGCCTCCCAGGTCGGCAGACTCCACCGGCCCCGGCACGTGAGTTGGCGGGCCGCCGCTCGTCGAACCTCCGCCGGCCCGGACTGACAGCTTCAGTAGCAGCAGCTCCAGCAGCAGCCGCGGGTCGTGGGTCTGCTTCATCTCGCTGGAAGCGGCCATGGCGGCCTCGAACGCCGCCGCCGCGAAGTCGCGTCCCGCCGCAGCCACCACCTCGGCCAGCCCCGCGGCGGCCGACGCATCGACCCCCAGGATCGTCGGGTCGCCGGCGCCGAGACTGGCGAGCACGGCCCCGCGAGCCATGTCCGCCAAGCTGTTGGTCAGCTGGCGCATGTCAGCGCCTTGCTGCGCCAGGCGGTCGAGGTCGCGGAGGACGAAGGCGGCATCACCCCGCGCGGCCCCGGCGAGCAGCGCCGCGACATCGGACGCGTTGACCAGCCCCAGCTGCCGGCGCACGGCATCGCCGTCTATGGTGTCGACGCCCGAGCTCGCCATCTGGTCGAGCATGGTGATCGCGTCGCGCATGCTGCCCTGGGCCATGGTCGCGATGACCATCAGGCCGGCGTCGTCGGCAACCAGGCCCTCCTGGGTAGAGATCCGGCGCAGCCGTCCCAAGATGTCGTCAGCCGTGATTCGCCTGAAGTCGAACCGCTGGCAGCGCGAGACGATGGTGGCTGGGAGCTTGTGCGCTTCGGTGGTACAGAGCACGAACAGCACGTGACCGGGCGGCTCCTCGAGGGTCTTCAGCAGCGCGTTGAAGGCTTCCGGCGTCAGCTGGTGCGCCTCGTCGATGATGTAGACCTTGCGCTTGAGCAGCGAGGGAAGGTATTTCGCCTTCTCCCTCAAGTCGCGGATCTCGTCGATGCCGCGGTTGCTGGCGGCGTCGATCTCGATCAGATCGGTGGCGGAAGAGTCGGTGATGGCCACGCACGAGGCGCACTTGTTGCAGGGCTCGCCGCCATCCGGGTTCTCACAGTTGACTGCCTTGGCCAGGATCCGCGCGGTGCTGGTCTTGCCCGTGCCCCTGATCCCGGTGAAGAGGTAGGCGTGAGCAACCCGTCCAGACACCAGGGCGTTCTTCAGGGTCTGAACCGCAGCGTCCTGCCCGACGAGGTCGTCGAAGCGCTGCGACCTGTAGGTCGAATAGAGAGCAGTCAATTCAAGAGCCAGTGGGAGAGTGTATGAGCGGTCGCGCACCCCGCCTCGTTCCTAGATCCCCGGGGCGCCTTGCCGGGACGAAAGCTCCGGCCGGACTGCCTACGGCACCCCCGTCGCCCACTTACCGCTGCTTCCTTCCGGACCTGACGGGGTTCATGGGTTTCGAGCTGCGCAGGGTCCGACCCTCGACGCTTCCGCCCGGGACCACCCTGGTTCCCAGGCCCTCAGAAGGGAATTCGATCCCGCTATAGCGGATTGCGGGTACAGGGCACCGCTGACTCCCCATCTAGCGCGACCGAGGCCGATTGTACCGCTCCGCGCCGGGCCCCCTACTTGACCGCCGGCAGGCTGACAGTGAACGTGGACCCCCGCCCGGGACGGCTCTTGACCTCGACCTTGCCCTTTTGCAGGGTCACCAGTTTCTCGACCAGGGCCAGCCCCATGCCGGTGCCGCCGTAGCGGCGGGTGGCGGTGTTGTCAACCTGGTAGAAGCGCTCGAAGATGCGCTTCTGGTTGTCGGGGTGGATGCCGATGCCCTTGTCCACGACCTCCAGCGTCACCCGGCCGTTGCGACGAGCGCCCCGCACCTGAACGGTGCTGTTGGCGGGGCTGAACTTCACGGCGTTGTCGAGCAGCGCCTTCATCACCTGCGTCAGCCGCTTGGCGTCCGCCTGTACCTTGAGGTCCTCCGGCACCTTGACCTCGACCTTCACGTTGTGTCGCTTGATAGCCGCCGAAACGTCCTCGACGGCGGCGTCGGTCGCCGATCGCGCGGCGGTCGGGAGCAGGTCCAGGCGCAGCCGGTCAGACTCGATCATCGAGTAGTCGAGGACGGTTTCGACGAGCTCGTAGAGCCCCTTGGCCGCCATCTGGACATCGCCGACGGCGTCGAGCTTCTGGGCCTCGGTCCAGGTCTGCCAGGCCATATCGAGCAGGTCGGTGATGCCGATGATCGCGGTCAGCGGAGTGCGCAGCTCGTGCTGGATGGTGGCGAGGAAGTCTGACTTCAGCAGGTCCAGCTCCTGCAACCGGATCACAGTCTGGCGTTCACGCTGGAAGAGCAGGCTGTTCTGAAGCGCCACCGTGGCCTGGTTGGCGAGGACGTTGATCGAGGGCAGGTCAATGTGGCCGAGCTGGTCCCGACTGAAGGCGACCAGCGCCCCCACCGGCCGCTCCTGGTAGACCATCGGCACCACCAGCGCGGCGTAGCCCCGGTAGTCGGGCGGCGCCTTCGGCAGCCTGATCACCGCACCGTCTCCCCCGGTCATGGCCGCCTTCGCCGCGGCGCCGCTGAGCAGCTGCCGCGCCGCGGTCGCGCGGATGCCACGGGTGGCGGTGACACGCGGCTGGTCGACTCCCGTGTACATCGCGACCTCGCCGATCCCGGTGATCTCGGCAAGGGCGTCAAGGACCGCCTGGCGAAGCGCAGCCTCCCCCGCCGTGGTGGTGGTCAAGGCCCGGGAGACCGCGCTCAGGCTGGTGATGGCTGCGTCCAGCCGGGCTCGCTGCGACTCCAGCTCCTGGGTGTTCTTGAGGATCCGCTCCGACATCAGGTTGAAGCTCTGCCCGAGGTGGCCCAGCTCGTCCGCGGACGCCACCTCGACGCGGCCGGTGTAGTCACCGCCGGCAACCCGGGCCGCTCCCTTGCCCAGCTCGGCCAGCGGTCGCAGCGCGAAGCGGCGCGCGAAGTAGACCGCGACCAGGGTCAGGACAGTCGCCAGCAAGGTGGTCGCGAAGAGAACGATGAGCGCATCGTTGAGCAGCTGGGCGGCGAAGACCCTGTCGTCGACGTCGGCGGCGAGCGTGACGTGCGGGCTCTGACTGGCAGAGCCGTAGTAGCCCGCGTACGTGTGCCCGGCCAGCGAGTAGATGCCGAACTGGCTGTCGCCGCCGACCGCAGCCAACCCCGACGGTATGGGCTGCCCCAGGAGGCTGGAGCCCAGCGTGGTCGCGGAGCGCACGTTGTCGTAGAAGATGCTGTGCTGAAGGCCGCTGCTGGTAGAGGTCAGGCGGCGGAGCAGGCTGTTGATGTCGATCGTGTCGACCAGGTAGCCGACGGTCTGACCCTGGGATCGAACCGGCGCCACGCCGCTGAGGATCAGCGAGCTGCCGGCTCGATCGATATACCCGTAGGGGTAACTCTGGCCCTGCTGCACCAGGCGCACCGAATTGAGGTTGTCGAAGCGGCTGAGTTTGGGCGTGGCGTCGGTCTGACCGGCGGCCGCGGCGCTGGCGGTCCGTCCCAGGATCGGGTGCCCGTCGGCGTCGACCGCGATGATCGACTCCCCCGCGGGCCTGGTGCCGGCTTCCAGCGCCAGCAGCGTGGTCAGCCCCGACCGGTCCGGCGACTGGAACTGGGTGGCGGTGGGGCCGAAGTCTGCGAGCTGCTTGCTCAGCGAGGTCAGGCCGGCGCCGGCGTTGTCGAGGTCACTTCGGAAACTGTCGACGGCTCCCCGGGCGACGTTCTGCTCCAGGTCATGCGTCTGCAGGATCCGGCCCGCGATGAGGAGGCCGGCCAGGCTGACAGACACCAGGATGATGGTGCCGACCTCGAGCGCCACCAGCTTGGCGGCGAAGGAGCGGCGCAGCCCGCCCAGCATCAGCCTTCCGGCGGCTTGGACGCTTCCAGTACTTGACGGGCGGCGAATGCGCCCACGATCACCAGCAAAAGCACCGCCTGGAGCATAGCCAGTGCGGGCCACAGCTTCGAACCGCCCGGCGCCAGGCCGTCGCGGATCGACAGGGAGAGAAGGTCCGCGAACCCGTCAGGGTTGGGGCCGCTGACACCGAAGGAGCCCAGGGCCGCGGGGACCAGGCCCACACCCGGGGGCACGCCCAGGGCAACCGAGACGTTGGTCGTTCCCGGCAACGGTTGGGAAGAGCCCGCCACGCCGGCGGGGTTCTTCCTGCCGTTGCCCCCGGGTGGCGCTGGATCGCCGGGACCGATGATGGTGCCCGGGCAGAGGACCTGGCCGGCCGTGCAGGGGGTCGGCGCCGGCGATGATCCACAGAGCAGCGACCCGCTCGCGCACGGGCTCGGCTGGCTGATCACGTTGCCCCCGCAGAGGACAAGTCCACCCACGCACGGACCAGAGGTAGGACCGCTCGCGCCGCCGCAGCCGATCAGTCCCAGCAGGCAGCCGGGAGAAGGCGAGCTGGTAACCGCCGTGCTGCACCCCACCAAGCCGAGCAGGCAGGTTGAGTCGGCAGAGGTGCTGGTACTGCCCGCCGCCTGCGCCACCAGCGGAGCCGACGGCCAAGCCATCACCAGGGCCAGCGGCAGAACGGCGAGCGCGAGCTTTGAACCCGAGCTCCGGCGCCGCCATGGCCAGCGGCGCGACCGCCCACCGGCACCATCACTGAAGTGAGGGATCACCACCTAATGGTATTTGTGCGGGACCGCCAAAAAGGGCCGATTAACAACAATTTACGCATCTGCGGCGGCGGTGGTTCAGCTCTTCGGCTGCCCCAGTTTGCTCTCGGTTCCGTTCAGCAGGCGATGCAGATTATCGGCGTGCTTGGCCAGCACCAACGAGCCGGCCAGAAGCGCAGCTGCCAGCCCCGCGTCGGCGTCCGGCACCAGGTGCCCCAGGAGTGCGGCCACCAGCACTGCCGTAAGCATGGCCGCCACGATCGAACCCAAAGACACATACCTGGTCAGCGCCACCACCACGGCCATGCACAGGGTGGTGATCAGCAGCGCCCAGAGAGCCAGCGGCGCCAGCATGCCGGCGGCGGTGGCTACGCCGCGGCCGCCGCGAAAGTCCCCGAAAACCGGCCACACGTGGCCCACCACAGCGGCCAGGCCGGCGGCGGCGGCCACGTAGTCGTTGCCGGTCAGGGCGCGAACCGCCAGCACCGGCAACAATCCCTTGCCGAAGTCGAGGACGAACACGGCCAGCGCAGCCCTGGTCCCCAGCGAGCGCTGCACGTTGGTGGCGCCGGTTCGGCGGCTGCCCACGGTGCGGACGTCGATCCCGGCCACGATCTTGCCCACCGTCAGGCCGGTGGGCAGACTGCCCACGACGTAGCCGAATACCACCGCGCCTAGCGTGACGATCACGGAGCACCGACCGCCTGAGGCGCCGCGGCTCGCCTTCCGATGCCGACCAGGGCGAGCAGCATGGCCGTCATGGCCAGCGCGTACATGCTGACCAGGATCGCTGCCGGCACCGAAACCACCGACGACAGCCAGGTGGCGAACATGGCCAGGCCCAGCAGCAGCGTCGATCGCTGCCCCCAGGGGGTGTGGCGCACCGGCAGGGAGCGCCCGCGCCAGAACAGAAGAGCGATACCGCCGACCACCGGGATGAAATAACGCACCGCGACAACGATCGCGATCCAGCCCGGCAGCAGCCGCCAGTGGGCCAGGCTGACAGCCGCCGCGGAGAAGAAGAAGGCGTCCAGCACAGGGTCAAGCAGGCGGCCCAGCCGTGACTCTTGCCGGAGTCGCACCGCGACGGTGCCGTCAGCCAGGTCGGTGATCCCGGCGGCGATGCAGAGGACCACCCAGAGCGGCGTTGGCCCGCTGACCCCAAGGCCCAGGACCAGGACCGGCGCCGCCGCCCAGCCCCGGTAGAGGGTCATCAGGTTGGCGGCACCAATCCGTGGGCTGGGCTCCCCAGAGATAGGGTGCCGGACCAGGCCCAGCTCCACGCTGACCCAGGCGCACAGAACCAGCCACCACAGCAGGGGCACCGCCAGCGCGGGCACGGCCGGCGCCCCGACGACCAGACTCAGCCCCCCGACGAGCAGGCTGACCGCGGCGCCCGCCCAGCGGGCCACGGCCAGCTCGCGATGGAGCTCCGGCCGCTCGGCGGCGCTGCGGCGAGCCGACCGCCAGAGGTCGGCGCCGAAGCGGCCCAGCGCCATGGCGCCGAACCCATCGTCGCGGAGCCGGCGTAGCTCGGCGTCGATGAACGGGTTGGGGCTCATCGCCTCCTCAGTGGAGCCTCCTCGCGTGCCCGGGTTGCTGGTCCTCATGTCACGCACATCATCTTGCGGCGGCCCCGCTGGCGAGTGGACAGCGCTAGTGGCTGAAGATCGCGGAGGCGGCCTGCTGGGCGCCGGTTACGAATCCATTGGCGAATACCGCCAGCGGCAGAATCGAGATCACGCCGACGCCTAGCGCCGTCCACATCGCCGGCCCTACCGCGACCGGGCGGTGGCCGCCGGCAGGCTCGACCTCCAGGTAGAGCGTACGCACCACCCGCAGGTAGTAGACCGCCGACAGAGCGCTGTTGGCGACCGCCACCAGGACCAGCCACGAATAACCGGCCTGCACCGCCGCCAGGAAGATGAAGAACTTCGCCAAAAAGCCGACCAGCGGGGGGATGCCGGTCAGCGAGAGCATCGCCAGCGCCAGCACCAGAGAGACGCCGCCGGCGCGGTGGCCGAATCCCGCGAAGGCGCTGAGGTCGTCGCTGCCGACCGCCTCCTCCGCCGCCTGGACGGCCCCGAACCCGGCCAGGTTGGTCAGCCCGTAGACGAGGATGTAAAAGAGCACGGCGCCGAGCGCGATCCGCGAGGTGTTGGGGTCGGCCATGGCGACCAACCCGGTGAGGATGTAACCGGCATGGGCGATCGAGCTGTAGCCGAGCAGGCGCTTGACTCTGGTCTGGTTGAGCGCTGACACGTTGCCCACCGTCATCGTGACGACCGCGATCACGGCGAGGTAGATCTGCCATTGGTGGCTCATCGGGCCCAGCGCCGAGGTCAGGACCCGGATCAGGAGCGCATACCCGGCCGCCTTCGACGACACCGATATGAAGGCAGTCACCGGCGTCGGCGAGCCCTGGTAGACATCGGGCACCCATTGGTGGAAGGGCACCGCGGCGATCTTGAAGGAGAACCCGCCGATGATGAAGATCACCGCCAGCACAAGGGCGGGGTTGCTGGTGTGACCGGAGCTGATCACCTGGCTGACGGCGTTCAGATCGGTGCGGCCGGTCAGCCCGTAGAGGATGGCGAGGCCGTAGAGCAGCACCGCCGAGCTCGCCGCGCCCACCACCAGGTACTTGAAGCCCGCCTCCGACGACAGGCGTTCGCGCTTGTTGAAGGCGACCATCACGTAGAGCGAGATCGACAGCGTCTCCAGCGCGACGTAGAGCTCGATCATCTCGCGCGCCGACGCCATGAACATGCCGCCCACCGTGGCCAGCAGCACCAGGCCTATGAACTCCGATTGGTTGGGCCGGAAATGATCAGAGAATCGGTACGCCAGCAGCAGCGTGACCAGGGCGAAAACCAGCAGGATCGCCTTGAAGTAGAGCGCGTAGTGATCGAGGACGAAGGTGCCGTGCAGCAGGTCGTGCTCCGAGCCGGTGCGAGAGACCTGGAAGTAAAGGCTGATCAGCGACGCCACCGTCCCGACCAGGCCCGCGCCCGAGGCGAAGACGCGCGCCGTCTGGCTGGAGGGCTCGGCTCCGGCGCGGGTGCGGCCCGAGCCTCCAGGGACCAGCCCGAAGCGGTTGGGCTCCAGCACCAGCCCGCCAAGGACAACGACCAGGGCGGTCCCCAGAAGGATCAGTTCGGGGATCATGTCGACCAGGACCGAGGCGCTCATCTCATCCGCCCGAGAGCTTCTGGGTGATCGGCGCCAGGCCGTAGTTGATCATCTGAGCCAGGGCCTTGGGGGCGACGCCCAGGAGGAAGATCACCGTCAGCATCCCGACCATGTACCCGAGCTCGAGCGGGCCCGGGTCCTTGAGCCTGGTCCAGGCCTCCTTGAGCGGGCCGAAGAAGACGCGCTCCAGCATCCACAGCAGGTAGCCCGCTGAGAGCACCACCCCGAAGACGGCCAGGAAGGTGCCCACGTGATGAGCCTGGAAGCTGCCCAGGAAGATCTCGAACTCGGCGATGAAGCCGGCAAAACCGGGCAGCCCGGCGCTGGCGAAGGCCGCCAGCACCCAGGCCACGGCAAGATACGGCGTTCGTTGCGCCAGGCCGCCCAGCTCCTTGATCGACCGCGTGTGGGCGCGGTCGTAGACCAGGCCGACAAGCAGGAAGAGCGCGCCGGTGATCACGCCGTGGGCGAAGAGCTGGAAAACGGCGCCGTTCAGGGCCAGGGGCGTGAGCGCCGAGATCCCCAGCAGGACGAACCCCATGTGCGACACCGAGCTGTACGCGACCATCCGCTTCATGTCGTCCTGGACCAGGGCGGCGAACCCGCCCCAGAGGATGCCAACCACCGCGAACGCCAGGATTGCCAGGCTGAAAGTCTTCGCCGGTGTCGAGAAGAAGCCGACGCAGATGCGGATCATCCCGTAGCCACCCATCTTCAGCAGGATCCCGGCCAGCAGCACCGAGACCGCCGTCGGAGCTTCGACGTGCGCGTCGGGCAGCCACGTGTGGAATCCAAAGGCGGGCAGCTTGATCGCAAAGCACAGGAAGAAGAGCCAGAACAGCACCGCCGCCACCTCGGGCGCCAGGTGCGCCGACGCCAGCGTCTGCATGTCGAACGTGCCGGCGCCGCTCTTGAAGTAGAGGACCAGGATCGCCACCAGCAACAGGGCCGAGGCGGCGATCGTGAAGAGCAGGAACTTCCACGCGGCGTACACCCGCCGGGGGCCGCCCCAGAGGATGATCAGCAGGAACATCGGGATCAGCTCTATCTCCCAGAAGATGAAGAAGAGGAACAGGTCCATCGCGGTGAAGACGCCGGTGACCCCGATGTCGAGGATCAGGATCAGGAAGAAGTACTCCTTGACCCGGGTCTTCAGGTTCCACGAGGCCAGCACGGCGACGAAGAACAGGATCGTGGAGAGCAGCATCAGCGGCAGGCTGATCCCGTCGACGCCGACATGGTAGTGAGCGCCGAAGGCGCCGATCCAGTTGTAGTTCTCCTCGTATTTGTAGCCACCGGTGAAGACGACGCCCATCTCGGTGAACGTGCTCCAGGTGGCGAACAGGGAGATCAGCAGCGGCGCCCCGGTGAACGCCAGGGCGACGTTCTTGATGTTGCCGTGGTCCGACTCGCCCCGATTGGGCAGCGCCAAGATGACGAGCGCCCCGATCAGGGGAAGCCACACCACCAGCGAGATGAGGAAGTTGCCCGAGGTGCTGGCAGCGGTGGTGCCGGCTCCGGCGCCGGTGCCGGTGCCGCCCTGCACCGCCAGCGCCAGCACCCCCTGGATCATCGTCAACGCCAGAGTCATCGAGCCGCTCCGCCGACCAACGCCAGGGGACCACTGGACCCAAAGATCAGCGCGACCACGGCAATCGCCACCAATGCCGCGAACAGACCTACCGCGTACCCCTGCACCTTGCCCGACTGCAGCCTCCGGACGCGGTCGCCCAGCAGGCGATAGCCGTCGGCGACGCCATCGACAAAACCGTCGATGACGTGGCTGTCAAACCATTGCGCCGCCCGACCCAGGTTGACGATCACGCCACGCACGAACATCGCCTCGTAGATCTCGTCGAAGTAGCCCTTGTTGTGGCTCCAGTCGTAGACGCGGGCGAATCGGCGGTTGAAATCGGCGGCGCTGAAACGCGCGTACGCCGGCCAGTAGAAGAGTCCCGCTGTCACCAGCCCCAGGAGGCCGGCGACCACCGAGGCGCCGATGGCCACGTAGTTGACGTCTTCCACCACCGGGTTGCGGCCAAAGAACACGAACTGGGTGAAGCTGCCCTTGATCCCGGGCAGCCCGACGTAGCCGATCAACAGCGCCAGCACCGCAAGGACGACGAGGGGAACCAGGATGGGCGAACTCGACTCGTGGATCTTCTTGGGGTCGAACGCCCGCCGCTTGGCGGGCTCCCCGGTGAAGACCACGAAGAAGAGCCGGAAGGTGTAGAGGGCGGAGAAGAAGGAGATCAGGATCGCGACGACGATGAACACAGGGTTCTGGCTGGCGAAGACCCCGGCCATGATCCCGTCCTTGGACCAGAAGCCTGCAAACAACGGGATGCCCGCGGCCGAGCAGGCGCCGATCAGCATCGTCCACGACGTCACCCGCATCCGCTTCCAAAGCCCGCCCATCTCCCAGATGTCCTGCGTGTGGAGGACGTGGATCACCGAGCCCGCGCCGAGGAAGAGGAGAGCCTTGAACCAGGCGTGCGTGAAGAGGTGGAAGACGGCAGCGCTGTAGGCGCCCACGCCCAAGCCGAACATCATCAGGCCGAGGTGGCTCAGCGTCGAGTAGGCGACGATGCGCTTGATGTCGTCCTGGGCGACGGCCCAGATCGCCGCCATCAGGCTGGTGACCGCGCCGATCGCGGCGACCACCGCGAGCGCCTGGTGGCTGGCGGCGAACAGGTCATAGGTGCGCGCCACCAGGTAGACCCCGGCGGCCACCATGGTGGCGGCATGGATCAGGGCCGAGATCGGGGTCGGGCCCTCCATGGCGTCGGGCAGCCAGACGTGGAGGGGGAACTGAGCAGACTTGCCGACGGCGCCGCTGAACACCATCATCGCCATCAGGAAGAGGCCGAGGCTGCCGACCAACCCGCCGGCGTACAGCGGCTTGAGCGCGTAGAAGTCGAGGTCGGCGGCGCCACCCGCAAGGTGCCCGTGGAACCGAAAGAAGATGTACCCGATCCCAACCAGGAACGGGAAGTCGCCGAGGCGGGTGACGATGAAAGCCTTCTTGGCGGCGGCGGCGGCGGAGGGACGCTTGAAGTAATGGCCGATCAGGAGGTACGAGCACACGCCCACCAGCTCCCAGCCGATGTACGTCTGAAAGTAGTTCGGCGAGAGCACCAGCAGCAGCATCGAGAAGGTGAAGAGGGAGATGAACCCGAAATAGCGGACGTACCCCTCCTCGCCGCGCATGTATTCCAGCGAGTACACCTGGATAAGGAAGCTGACGCTGCAGACGACCACTGACATCATCGCGGCCAGGGGGTCGGCGAGGATGCCCAGCTGGAAGTGGATGTCGGCGTACTGGATGAAATCGCTGAAGATGCCCAGCCCGTACTGCCAGTGCTGGGGCTTCGCCAGCTCCGCGAAGAGGACCCAAATCGAGACGATGTCGGCGCCGGCGGCGGCGATGATGCCGATGTACGCCGAGGTTCGCTTGTTCTCATAGGTCAGCGCGAACATCAGGGCGAACGCCGACAGCGGCAGCAGCAGGATCAGCCACATCAGTGTGTAGGGAGCGGGCATCAGTTGGCCTTCCCAGCCGGAGCGGGCACTAGCCCATCCCCTACCACTTCATGAGATCGATTTCGTCGACCCAGATGGTGCCACGGAGCCGGTAGATCAGCAGCAGGATCGCGATCGCCACCGCGACCTCGGCGGCGGCGATGGTGATGATGAACAGCGCGAAAGCCTGCCCCGCCAGGGGCTGGGCGCTGTTGTATCCGAACCGCGCGAAGGCCACCAGGGCGATGTTGGTGGCGTTGAACATCAGCTCCACGCACATCAGCAAGGTGATCGCGTTGCGCTTGCTGAGCAGGCCGTAGACGCCGATCGAAAAGAGCCCGGCGCTGAGCACCAGAAAATGGCCCAGCCCGATCAACGACCCTCCTTCCCCGATCATCTAGAGGATGTTCCTCCGGTACGGAACGCTCTCAAGATTCGTCCTCGCGGCGGGCCAGAATGACTGCCCCGATCAGGGCGGCGAGCAGCAGGACCGAAACCAGCTCGAAGGGGACCGCGTACTTGCTCACCAGCTCGTTGCCGATCAGCGCGGTGGTGCCCGGCGGGTTGGGCCAGCTGCCGTGGAACCAGGTCGCTGGCAGCAGCACTGCCAGCAGCAGCCCGAAGACCGCGGCCCCGACCAGAGGCGCCCAGAGCCCGATGCCGCCGGAATCGGCGTTGCTGGTGTCGGACATCGAACGGCGGGTGAACATGATGGCGAAGACGATCAGCACCGGGATCGCGCCGGCGTAGATCAGTAGCTGCGCGACCCAGAGCAGGTCGGCGCTGAGGACCAGGTAGACCCAGGCGACGAAGAAGAAGCAGGCGATCAGCGACACCGCGGCGTGGACGACGTTGCGCAGGATCACGACGCCAAGACCGGCGCCAAGGGTCAGCGCGGCCAGCACATAGAAGGTGATGGCGAAGAGCAGGTCGTTGCTCATGCCGGTTTGTCCTCTTTGGGCCCGGACACGGCGTCATCGATAATCTCCGGCTCGGTGGCGGGCCTGACGCTCTCGGAGGCCGTGGCGGGCTGCTCTTCCGCGGGCGCGCTCGGCGCGACCTCTGGCCTTGTTTCGGGTTCCGGTTCGGCTGGGACTACCTCCGACTCGGCCGGTGCCGCGGGCGCGGCGTCAACGGTCTCCGGCTCCGCCACCGGAACCACGTGCTCCTCGGGCGCCGGCGGCAGGGGCGGCTCCGGCACAGCCGCCGGCTCCGCGGGCGCGGCTTTTTCGGCGGAGGGCGCGGATTGCGGCGCTGGCGCCTCAGCCGCGGCCGCGGGCGGTTCTTCGGCGGCGGGTTTCTCAGCCGCTGCGGGCGCAGCTTCGGCCGCGGGCCTCTCCGCCGTTGCGGGCGCCGCCTCGGCTGCGGGGGCGGGCGCGGCAGCGGGTGCGGCGGCGCCTTCGGGCTTGGCGGCGGGTGCCGCGGCAGCCACGGGCTTGGGCTTGGAGGGCAGCGGCTTGGGCCCCGTCAGCTGGTCCATCTCATAGATCAGCAGGCGGCGGTCGTGGGTGGCGAGCTCGAAGTCGGGCCCCAGGTGCACCGCCTTGGGGTCGGTCGGGCAGACCTCCTCGCAGAGGCCGCAGTAGTAGCAGATCCCGAGGTCCAGCGCGAAGCGGTCGGTCACCACCTTGCGGCTGGTGGGGTCCTTGTGGGTCTCCATCTTGATGGCGATCACCGGGCAGACGCGCTCGCACTGGGTGCAGCCGATGCAGACGTCCTGGTGGAAGATGTGGCGGCCGCGGAAGCGGAAGCCGACCGCGGGCGCCTCGTCGGGGTACTGGACGGTCTTCTTGCGCTCGAGCACGTGGCGCATGCTGATCGCGGCGCTGCGAACCACGCCCAATCCAGGGAGGCTGCGCTTGACCTTCATGCCCATCAGCAGCTGGACCTCACGGCTGGAAAAAGCCCTTGGTGAGGACGACCTCGGCGGCCCCGACAGCCAGGTTGACGAACGACGCCGGCACCAGGAACTTCCAGCCGAAGCTGAGGAACTGGTCGATGCGGAAGCGAGGCATGGAGAAGCGCACCAGCGTGAAGACCCCGAACATCAGGTAGCTCTTGGCCAAAAACCAGAGCAGCGGCCAGCCCAGGATGGGGATGTTCTCGACACCTGGGATCAGCGGCAGCCAGCCGCCCAGGAAGAAGGTCGCGAAGACGGCGCCAAGGGTCCAGGTGGTGCCCAGCTCGGCCAGGAAGAACAGGCCGAACATGATCCCCGAGTACTCGGTGTAGTAGCCGGCGACGATCTCGGACTCGGCCTCGGGGAGGTCGAATGGGTGGGCGGCGTTCTCCGCCATCCCGGCGATGAAGAAAATCACCGCCCCGATCGCCTGGGGCACGATGAACCACAACCGGTGCTGCGACAGGACCACAGCCTGAGTCGACAGCGAGCCGGTCAGAAGCACCACTCCCAGCGCCGACATCGTCAGCGGCACCTCGAACGCCAGCAGCTGGGCGATCGCCCGCATCCCGCCGAGCATCGAGTACTTGTTGTTGGAGCTCCAACCGGCCAGGAAGACCGACGGGAACGCCAGACTGGTGATCGCGAAGAGGTAGAGCACGCCGACGTTGATGTCCGCCAGCGCGCCGCCGTGGCTGAAGGGGATCACCAGGTAGGCCATAACGAAGGGGAAGGCAGCGATCACCGGCGTGACGATGAAGAGCAGCCGGTCCGCCCCGCGCGGCACCATCGCCTGCTTGAGGATCATCTTGATGCCGTCGGCTAGGAACTGGAACAGCCCGTTGGGGCCGACCCGGTTGGGCCCGCGGCGGTCCTGGATCATCGCCATCTCGCGGCGCCAGACGAAGCTCATCAGGCCGCCGTTGGCAAGCGCGAAGTTGGCGACGATGAAGATGGCGATCAGCGTCAGAAGGCCGTCGAGGACCAGCCCCCGCAGCCCGAGGCTGTAGAGCACCGACCGGAGCCAGTTGCCCGCGGTGGCGACGTCGTCCAGCCCGATCACCGGTCGACCTCGCCCATGTTGATGTCGATCGACCCGAAGATCGCGATCACGTCGGCGATCTTCCAGCCGCGCACCATCGAGGGCAACGCGGTCAGGTTTATGAACGACGGCGAGCGCAGCTTGCCGCGGTAGGGCTCGAGGCCGCCGTCGCTCTTGAGGTAGAAGCCGAGGCAGCCCTTGGCGCCCTCGATCTCGGCATAGGCGTCGCCCGCCGGGGGCTTGAAGACCTTGGGTGCCTTGCCCAGGTTGCCGGGCTCGGTGGCGTCGAGCCGATCGAGCGCCTGCAGGATGATCCGCCGGGACTGCTCCATCTCCCAGATCCGGACCATGTACCGGTCGAAGCAGTCGCCGTTCTCACCGATCGGGACGTCGAAGTCGAGCTCGTCGTAGATGCCGTAGGGGTGGGCCCGCCGGATGTCGTACTTGACGCCGCTGCCGCGAAGGGTCGGCCCGGTCACCGAGAAGCCAAGCGCGTCCTCGGGGCTGAGGATGCCGACGCCTTCGGTCCGGGCGCGGAAGATCTCGTTGATGGTCATCAGGCGATGGAAATCCTCGATGTGCCGGGGCAGCCCGTCCATCACCTTGCGCACCTTGGCGCTCCAGCCCTCGGGCGCGTCCTGGTTGACCCCACCCGGGCGCATGAAGTTGTACATCATGCGAGCCCCGCTGAGGTCATCGAGGCACTGCAGCACCTCCTCGCGCCAGTTGAAGCCCCACATCACCGAAGTGACCAGGATGCCGACGTCCTGGCCGAAGACGCCGGTGCCGATCAGGTGGCTGCTGAGACGGCTCATCTCCCCCGCTATCGTCCGCAGGCACTGGCTGCGCTCGTTGACCTCGAGCCCGGCGAGCTTCTCGCAGCACAAGCACCAGCCCCAGTTGTTGAGCATGCTGGCGGTGTAGTCCATGCGGTCGGTCAGGGCCACGTTGCCGACGTAGGTTCGGCCTTCGAAGAGCTTTTCCATCGAGCGGTGGAGGTAACCGAAGATCACCCGAAGGTCGACCACCGTCTCGCTGTCGAGGGTGACAAAGAAGTGCAAGACGCCGTGGGTGCTGGGGTGGTGCGGTCCGATGTTGACCTGGACCAGCTGGGTGCGAAGGTCGTTCCGCGCCACCCGATCCTGCTCCAGGCTGATCCGTCCCTGGGCCGCCTCCACCGGCAGCACCTTGATTTCGGTCACTGATCCGCGCCCCCGCCGTCGACGCCGTCAGCGGCACCGCCATCGCTCTGCTCGGAAGTGCCGCCTGCGCCGGCAGGCGGCGGTTGGTCGACCTCGGGACGAGCCGCACTGGCTACCGGGCGGCTGGCGGCGCCCGCCAGCGGCTTGGTGCCGGGACCGTCGACGCCCTCGTCGTCGACCAGGCCGTTCTGGCCGATCTTGATCCGCATCACCTCCTCGGGCCGGGCCTCGCGGCTGTGCGGATGCTGGAACGCCTGCGGGGTGGTGCCGATCATGATCGGCTGGCTGATGCCGCTGCCGTCGTCGGCGATGCGGGCCTCGGCCGGGGCCTCGGCCATGGTGCCGCCACCAAAGCCGGTCATCCCGGCAAGGTGCCAGGGGATCTCGGCGTTCAGTGGCCGCCAATCCTTGCGCAGAGGGTGGCCGGGGAAGCCTTCCCAGAGCAGGATGCGCTCGAGCTTGGGGTGGCCCTTGAAACGGATCCCCATGAGGTCCCAGATCTCGCGCTCCTGCTGGTTGGCGCCGGGGTAGACCGGCGTGATGCTGGCGACCACCGGCTCGACGTCTGGCGACTTCATCGCGCTTGGGTCGACGCCGAAGTCCTTGGGCAGCTCCACGCGGACCAGCAGGTAGCCGGGGTACGCCGGGTCGATCCGGTCGGCTACCGGTCGGACGCTGGCGAAGTGATAGAGCAGCTCAAAGGTCTCGACGTTGTCGACCGCTGTGATCGAGGTCAGCATGTCGAAGCCGAGCTGGTCGCGAACGAACTTGGCGAAATTGAGGATCTGCGCCGGCTTGAGGCTGACCTCCACGGCGTCGGCCTTGACCTGCGGATCCAGGCTCTGGCCGAAACCAGCCGAGAGCTGGAGAACCAGCGCTTCCTGGGTCAAGACGCCTCGGCGGGCTGGTCGTAGAAGCGCTTGTACAGCTTCTTGAAGATCTGTTCGGTAGCGCCCCAGGGGTGGGCGACCTTGTGGCCCGGCGGGATGGCCGGCTGCAGGCGCCGGCCCTTGATCAGGCTCTCGGTGCGAATCCGCTTCTGCAGCTCGATGATCGAGTGCATCAGCGCTTCGGGGCGCGGCGGGCAGCCGGGGAGATAGATGTCCACCGGCATGACCTGGTCGATTCCGTCCACCTGCGAGTAACCGCCGCTGAAGATGCCGCCGCTGACCGCGCAGTTGCCCATCGCGATCACGTACTTGGGCTCGGCCATCTGCTGATACAGACGCAGCACCGCGGGCGCCATCTTCTTGGTCAGCGTCCCCGAAACGATCATCACGTCGCTCTGGCGTGGCGACGGCCGGATCACCTCGCTGCCGAAGCGGGCGACATCGAACTTGGCGGCGCTCATCGAGATGAACTCGATGAAGCAGCAGCAGAGTCCGAAGCCGAAGGGCCAGGCGCTGTTGCTGCGGCCCCAGTTGATCAGCTTGTCGAGTGGCCCGACGAGGACGTCGAAGGTGGAGCCCACGTGATGGTGCTCGATGCCGTCGCCGTGAGCGGTGGTGACCACCTCCTCGGCACCGGCGCCGGGTTGGATCACGTGGAGCTCAGACACGACTGGGCGCACCGGCGTAAGCGAGCGGCGGCACTCTCAGCTCCAGCGGAGCGCGCCCCGGCGCCAGGCGTAGGCCAGCCCCACCAGCAGGATGCCGATGAAGATCGCGATCTCGACGAGGGCGTATGTGCCGACCTGCCGGAAGACAACCGCCCATGGGTAGAGGAAGACGACCTCGACGTCGAAGATCACGAAGATCAGCCCGTACAGGTAGTACTGGGCGCGGTACTGGATCCACGCCTCGCCGATGGGAACCATGCCGCTCTCGTAGGTGTCCGACGATACTCGGGCGCTGCGCTGCCCCGTCCGGAGGCGCTTGGTGAGGACCAGAGCCAGGTATACGATGCCTCCCGGCATGGCCACCGCCACCAGTGCGTAGAGCACGATGTGACCGAGATAGGGCTGCATCAGACTCCTCTCGTTACGGCTCGGACAAGATCAGCATCCGGGCTAAAACCGAGAGGATTATACCTACGCCTCCGGACCCGTCTCGAATACGGCGTCGAACACGACAACGCCCGCCGCAAGCAGCAATCCGAGAGCCTTGAGAAGGTTGTCGGCGCCGGGGTCGAGGAAGCCATCGGCCACCCTGGTGTAGATGAAAAGGCCCAGTCCGAAGACCGCGACGGCGTAGATGCGCCGGCCCCGCCGGACGGCCTCGACGGCGGCGGCAAGGATCAGAAATTCGACGAAATCGGTGACCAGGCTGCCTGGGCTCTGGGGGCCGAAGATGCTGCCGATCAGCTGGCCCACGTCGGTGCCCTAAGCCGCGCGCCGCATGATGCGGCCGCCCCCAAGGACCTCCTCGCCGCGGTAGAGGACGGCAGCCTGGCCCGGGGCGACAGCTGTCAGAGGCGCCTCCGCCTCGACCACCGCGGTGCGGCCCGAGCCCACCCTGACGCGCGCCGGCACCGGCTCGGCGCCGTACCGGATCCGCACGTCGGCGCTGAAATCGCCTGACGGGGGATCACCGGCCACGAAGCTGAGCTCACCGACGTCCAGGACCTCGCGCGCCAGCGCCTCCCTGGGCCCCACGGTGACCCGCGCCCGGCCGGGATCCAGGTCGAGGACGTAGAGCGGGCCTGACATGCCCTTGGGCAGCGCGCCCAGGCCGGATCTCTGTCCCACGGTGTAGTGCCAGACCCCCTGGTGGCGGCCGAGCACTGTCCCGTCGAGGTGGCGGATCTCCCCCGCGCCGGCGCCCTGGGCCTGCCGGCGGGCCAGCAGGTCGCGGTAGTCGCCGCTGGTGACGAAACAGATCTCGACGCTGTCGGGCTTGTCGGCAGTGACCAGGCCCAGCGACCTGGCCTTGGCCCGGGCGTCGACCTTGCGCCAGTCCCCCAGCGGGAAGCTGGCCTGGGCCAGCTCTTCCTGGCTCATGCCGTAGAGGACATAGGACTGGTCTTTGGTCGAGTCGACCGCGCGTAGCAGCCGTAGCCGCCCGCCTGGCCCACCCTCGATGCGGGCGTAGTGGCCGGTGGCGAGACTGTCGGCGCCGATCTCGCGAGCCTTGCGCAGGAGCAGGTCGAACTTGACCTCCGAATTGCACGAGATGCATGGGTTAGGAGTGCGCCCCTGCTCGTAGTCGGCCAGGAACGGATCGATCACCCGGCGGCCGAACTCCTCCGGCACGTCGAGCACGTAGTAGGGGATGTCGAGCTTGGCGGCGACACGGCGGGCGTCCTCGACCGCGTCCAGCGAGCAGCAGCCGTGGTGCCGGTCGAGGTCGGCCGATCCCTTGGGCCACAGCTGCAGGGTGATGCCGATGACCTCGCGCCCCTGCTCCTTCAGCAGCGCCGCCGCGACCGAGCTGTCGACGCCGCCGGACATGGCCACCGCGATTGCACTCATACGAGCACTAGGTTAGCGGCGAAGCTAAGACTCGAGAACGTCCCCTTCGGCGGCGGTCACGGTCACGCCCTGCTCGGCGCAGTACTTCTCGGCGTTGGCGAGGGCCTCGTCGGTGCCTTCCATCTCGAGGATCACCCAACCCTCGTCGCGGGTGATATCGGCGCGACGAATGTTGGTGACCACTTCGTAGGTGTGCCCCAGCTCGTAGATCACCGGATGGGTCACCGCATCGCGGGCGAAGGTGAGCTTGACCCTGCGCCTGGGCAAGTCAGCCCCCGGCGACGGCGGGAACGATGGACAGGTCGTCGCCGGCGCCCAGCTCGGTGGCCAGCCCGGAGCCGAAACGGATGTCCTCGTCGTTCTTGTAGATGTTGACGAACTGGCGCAGCTGGCCGTCGGCGTCGTAGATCCGCTCCCGGAAACCCGGGTACTTGGCCTCCAGCGCGTCCAACGCCTCGGACACTGTTACACCCTCGACTTCGACCACGGACTCACCAGAGGTGAGGCGGCGCAGCGGCCCCGGGACTCGGACTTTGACGGCCATGGATGGTCTCCCTAGATCTCAGATTGAAAATTCGAGTTATTGTACCGGCGGCCCGCCGCCGGCCCCGGTCAGCCTACGTCTGGGAAAGCCTCCTCGAAAGAGCGCACCGAAGGCTTGATGGTGCGCTTGTACCGGTCGAGGTCGGGGACCACCTGGATGGTCTTGAAGCCGTGGCCGGTGACGTACGCGACCACCGTCTCGTCGCCCTTCCACCGCCCCGCCCGAGCCAGCTTGCGCAGCACCCCCACGGTGACTCCGCCGGCGGTCTCCGCGAATATGCCCTCGGTCGCCGCCAGCAGCTCGATCGACTCCACGATCTCGTCCTCGGTCACCGTCTCCACCACCCCGCCGGTCCCGGTGGCGATGTTGATGACGTACTTGCCGTCGCTGGGGTTGCCGATCGCGAGCGACTTGGCGATGGTGTTGGGTTTGACCGGTCGCACCGGTGCGCCCTCTTTAAAGGCGGTCGCCACCGGTGAGCAGTTGAGGGCCTGGGCTCCGCTCAACCTGGGGTAGGGACCGGGGTCGACCAGCTCCAGCTCGATCATCTCCTGGATCGCCTTGTTGTGCTTCACGAACTGGCAGCCGGAGGCGATCGGGATAATGATCTCGTCGGGAAGCCGCCAGCCGAGCTGCTCGGCCGTCTCGTAGGTGAGCGTCTTGCTGCCCTCGGCGTAGAACGGCCGCACATTGATGTTGGCGAAGGCCCAGTGGTAGGAGTCGGCCAGCTCCGAGCAGAGCCGGTTGACCTCGTCGTAGTTGCCCTCGACCGCCACCACGTGGGGCGCGAAGACCGAGGTGGTGAGGACTTTGCTGGCCTCCAGGTCGGCGGGGATGAAGACGAAACAGCGCATCCCGGCGCGGGCGCTGTAGGCGGCCACCGAGTTGGCCAGGTTGCCAGTTGAGGCGCAGGCCATGGTGTCGAAGCCGTTGGCGCGGGCCCAGGACACCGCCACGCTCACCACCCGGTCCTTGAACGAGTTGGTCGGGTTCATGGTCTCGTTCTTGAGATAGAGGTTGGAGAGGCCCAGCTCGGCACCCAGCCGTTCCGCGCGCACCAGCGGAGTCATCCCCTCCCCCAGCGTCACCGGCTCGGCCCCATCGTCGAGCGGAAGCAGGTCGCGGTAGCGCCACAGCGAGTTGGGGCCCGCCTCGATCGACTCGCGTGAGACCTTCCGCTCCAGCTCGGCATGGTCGTACCTGACTTCGAGAGGTCCAAAGCACAGATCGCAGACGTGAGTGGCCTGGATCTCGTACTCGCTCTGACACTCGCGACAGATCAGGGATTTGACGGCAGACATGCCCAAGTCTATCGAGGGGCCGCCACCGGGCCTGAACTCGGCGGCGTGGCGACCTAAGATCACGTCGATGGAGACCGGGCTCAAAGGAAAGCGCGTCCTGGTGACCGCCGCCAGCAAGGGGTTGGGCCGGGCCGTCGCCGAAGCCTTCCTCGCCGAAGGCGCCAGGGTGGCGATCTCCTCCAGCAGCGAGGATCGGATCCGTCAGACTGCCCGCGAGCTGGACGACCGCGGCGAGGTGATCGCGATGGCGGCCGACATCGGCGAGGCCGACGAGTGCGCCGAGCTCCTCGACTGGACCCTGCACAACCTGGGCGGCCTCGACGTGCTCATCAACAACACCGTCGGGCCGCCACCGGGAACGCTGGAAAGCCTCGACGAGGCGATGTGGCGCCACGCCTTCGACACCATCCTGATGAGCGCGGTGCGGCTGTCCCGCGGAGCCCTGCCGGCGCTGCGCGCGGACGGAGGAGGCGCGATCGTCAACCTCGCCTCACTGACAGCCAAGCAGCCGATCGACGGCCTGATGCTCTCCAACGCGCTTCGGCCGGCGCTGGTGGGGATGGCCAAGACGCTGGCGCGGGAGGCGGCGCCAGACGTGCGCGTCAACAACATCGCCACCGAGCACATCCTGACCGACCGGATCCGCAACCTTGCGGCAACCATGTGGGCTCGCGATGGAGAGACGGGTGACCAGGTGGTCGAGCGGCTCGCCGGCGAGGTGCCGCTTCGCCGGTACGGGACCCCGGCGGAGCTCGCCAACGCCGTAGTGTTTCTCGCCGGCGATGCCGCCAGCTTCATAACCGGCGTGACCCTCGCTGTCGACGGCGGCCTCGATCGAGGCCTGTACTAGACCTCTTGGCGCGGCGCCCCGGGGCCGGCCCGTCTAGAAGCTGGCGAGCAGGGGGCCGAGGTCGGTGACCCGACCATCGGAGAGACGGATCACTTCACCACCGTAGAGCGTCTCGATCGAAAGCCACTCGCCATCGCGCGACCACGAGGTGGCCACCGGAGGGCCGAACGTCGTCAGCTGGGTGGTCACGCCGTCCTTGAGGCGCTTCAGCCCCCACCCCTTGGTGAGGTCCATGACCACCAGGTAGCTCCCATCGGGGGAGGCCGAAACCGCCTGCGAGACGCCCGCGAGGTGAGTCAGGTGCCCGGTGTCGAGGTCGATCAGGGCGGCCCCGGTCGCGGTCGTGACGATCTCCCCGTGCGGCCCCTGGGCACCCGCCGGGCTGATCGATTGGCCCACGTTCAGGCTCCTACGCCTACCCGTCAGGTCATACACGGCGATGCCGGTGGCCTCGTGCACCACCAGCCGGCCGTCGTTGGTCCAGTTCCCGGTGTTCTGGCTGAGCTCGGCGAGGACATGTCCGCTGCGGGCGACCAGTCGGGTGTGGCCGGCGACGGCGTCATAGACGACGGCGGCGCGGCCCTCCGGGTCGACCGGCCCCAGATAGCCGGCCGAGACCAGGGTTGAGCACTGACCGAAGGCGGCTACCCGGCTCTGGTACTTGGTGCCATTGCGCTCGGAGAAAAAGACGCCGCCGCCGGCGATCACCGGAGAGGCGACCAGGCCTGGCTCGACGATCCTGACGTAGCTCTTGCCGGGGACTCCCATCAAATACTCTTCCTGGCCCGCGGCGATGTCGTGCAGAACCGCCACCGGCGGGCTGCCGGCGGAGCCTGGGATGCGCGGCGCACGGGCGCAATTTCCAGTCGGGGCCGGTGGGCCGCCGGCTGTGTTGGTACTGGCACAGCCGGTCAGAATAAGCACACACACGAGCACTAGGCGCCTCATCGCTCAGCCCACCCTGTAGTCCAGGCTGCCGCCGCTGTAGACGCCGGTGGCGTAGCGGTTGGATTCCCCGAAATAGATCTGAATGGAGATCGTGGCGGCCCCTGGAAAGAGTCCGCTCAGAAGCGTCGCCACCATCGTTATCTCGGCCTTCTCGTGAGCCGTGCCCCCGGCCCGGAAGAGGCCGATCGCGCCGGATGATTCGGTGGCCATGAAGACGGTGACCGACCTGGCGCCGTTGACCGGTCGGGTCGCCGGGCCCGGCGCAGCCGGCTGGTACGTCGCACCCAGGGTCAGTGGGTCAGTGCGGACGTTCACCTCCCAGTACTGTCCACCCTGACTGAACAGCTGGCGTCCGACGGCGACCGCGGCCTCGGCGGCGAATCGATTTGAGCCGAGCCTGGCGTTGAAGTCCGGCAGCTGCGACGCGGCCGGGGCCGGTTGTGCTGACGGGGTGGCCACAGCCGAGGTCGAGGGAACTGGTGAGGGCCGGTTGCCAACCGATGAGTCCTGGCCGCAGGCAGCGAAGAGAGCCGTCGCAATCAGCGCCGAGGCGAGCCAGATGTTGCGCTTCACGAGTCCGCAATGATGTCACAAGCCTTTCGGGTGGATCGTCCGAACGGAGGGCCACGGTGGCGTGGGAGGATTCGATGCATGCTCGGCACCGCCACGTCACGCCTGCTGCTACTCGCCGTCGCCGCCGTGGCGATAGCCGTGGCATGTCCAGCCGCAGTCCTGGCGGCCGGCCCGGCGGTAGCGCCGCTGTCGCCCTACCCGGTTGCCGCACCCACGCCGGTGGGCGACAGCGTTCTGCCTCTGTTCGTCGACGACGACGAGCTGGTTCGCGCCCAGCTCAAGCGGGACGGCTCGATCGGCTCGATGGCTGACGATCTCAAGATCAAGATCAACGGTGGCGGCGACTACGCCCTCCATCTACCGGGGCGAGTGTCGGCGGTAGCCGACCTTGGCGGAGACTCGGTGCCGGGCCTCTCCGACGGCAGGGTCAGCTTCCTCGGCCACCTCGACGCCGGCCAGAAATTGCTGGCGGCCGAAGCGACCCTCGATCCGGCGCTCCACGCCGCCGACATCCCCCTCCACCTTGCCATCTCGTACCAGGACGGCGGCAGCGCCGGATCGGGACGAAAGAGCTACACCGAGACCATCGAGATCGACAACGTGACGGGTCAGCCCGCGACCTTCATTCGAGGCACGCCGGACCCGGTCGCGCTGGCCCAGGCGCTCGACGCCCTGCACGGGGTTCCGGTGGTCTACACGCCCGAGATCAATCTCGCGACCCTCTACCCGATACCGGCCAAACTGACCCTGCGCGCCCCGATCTCGAGTGTCGCCCGCCAGGCCTACGTGCCGCTGGCGGTGGATGCCAGAATCCACCTCGAAAGCGCCGACCGGCTGGTCACGGCCGTCGGCGCCGACGTAGCCGTCGACGCCCGCGGCACCCAGTTGCACTGGGTCGCCCGCCTGCCGCAGGACACCACTTCGGACGGAAAGCTGACGGTGAGCTTCACCTTCACAGGCCCCGCGCCTCTGCGAGAGCCGTCGGTCGACATTCGGGCCCAGGTTCTGCCACTGCCGGCGGCGCTGTTCGCACCGCCCGCAGGGACGACGTGGACCCAGGCGGTTCGCACCTCACACAGCCTCGCCGACCTGGCGGTCCTGGCCCAGTCCGGCGCCCTCAGCCTGCACCGAATCCAGGATGTCTCGCCGCCGGTCGGGCGGCCGGGCGGGGGACCGGAGCGGGTCAGCTACGAGCTGGTCCTGGCCTCAGGCCAGGCCCCCAAGCCGCGCGCGGTCGCGGAAGCGCCGCTCCACCCTCACCCATGGGCGATCGCGCTGGCGGCGCTGGCGGCGACCTTCGTGGCTGTCAACGCCTACTGGGCCTGGTCGCGGCACTAGCGACCAGGCTTATTCCTGATCGATCGGCACCAGCGATTTGCTCAGCGGGTCGTCCTGCACCGGTTTGAACTTCATGTCCATAAAGGTGGCGAAGTAGATGTCGTCGTCGACGACGCCTTCGTGGTTGTCCTTTTTCCAGCCGCGGTTGTCGCCGTTGGCGCTCGTGATCTGGGCGCTGTTGAGGGCAGCGATGATCTTGCCGCCGGACGCGTCGACGGTGCCGGCCGTTTCCAGCGCGCTCTTGACCAGGTAGACCATGTCGTACGGGAAGATCTGCCAGTCGGGCGGTTGGACCACGTCTTTGTGGTCTGACGCCTTGACCCCTACCTTGTAGTCAGGTCCACCGCCGTTGAACTTGTGGTCTTCGTAAGCCTTGCGGAATTTGTCCCAGGCGTCAGTGCCGCTCTCGGTGGTGATCCGGAAGGACGCGTACGTGAGACCCTCGACCCAGTCCGGATGGTCGGCCAGCTGGGTCCGCACCACAGGGTCCTCGGCTGTCGGTCCGGCGAAGATGGGCGCGGTCACGCCCCCCTCTCGCAGAGCTCTGACCATCTGCGCGAGCACCGGTGCCCGAGCCCAGATGATGACGCCGGTGGCGCCCGCCTGCTTCACCGCCAGCGCCTTGTCGCTGAGGCTGGTCGCAGTCGACGGGATCTCGAGGTTGGGGTTGGGGGTCAGCGATTTCTGTTGGAGCGCTGCCTGGAACTGGGTCGCCCCGTCCTTGCCGTATTCGCTGTCGTCGTGCAACAGCGCCAGCTTGAGCCCCTTGCCGGCGACGTAGCCGGTCAGCTTGGCGGCGACCGCGTCGTCCGGCGGGGCGATGCGGAAGACGTTGGGACGCTTGTCGGTGTCGATCAGGGTCGCGTTGCCGTCGTAGTCGACGAGGATCGGGAGGCCGGCTTGGGCGGCGGCCTGGTAGGTAGAGTCCACGGTGTAACCGTCGTCGATGACCGCGACTGCCTTATCCGAGGCAGCCTTCCTGATGTTGTCGAGCGAGGCCGACGAGCTGTTCTGGTTGTCGAGGACCTCGAGCTTGATGGAGTACGACCTACCGCCAACCTTGACGCCCCCGGCGGCGTTGATCTTGTCCGCGGCGAGCTGGGCGCCTTGTTCGGAGAACCTGGCGACGTATGGAAGGACACCGACGGGGACGTTGATGACAATGGTCACCGAGGGACCGCCACCCGCGCCCGATCCGCCGCAGCCGCTCAGTGCCAGCCCGGTCGCCACCCCCAGCGCCAAACCGGTGCGCCCCTTCATCATCCCGAGTCCTCCGCTGTTTTGACGATGATTCTAGGCAACGACCTGCGGCGCAGTGCCCAGGTACGCGGCTCGGACCTTGGGATCCGCCACTACCTGTCGCGGAGTCCCCTGGCTGAGCGTGGTGCCCTCGTGCATCACCGTCACGCGATCTGCGAGGCGCCGGACAAAAGCGATGTTGTGATCGACCACCACGATCGTCAGGCCCATCTCACGAAGCCGGAAAAGCGCGGTCGCCAGGCCCTCGACATCCTCGGGGCCCATGCCCGCGGCCGGCTCATCGAGCAAGAGCAGCCGCGGTCCGGTGGCCACCGCCGTCGCCAGCTGCAGCATCCGCTGCTGCGCTCCTGACAGCGCCACCGGGTCGGCATCCGCCCAGGGACTGAGACCGAACACCCGCAGAAGCCGCTGAGCGTCCTGCCGCCCCGAAAGGGCGGCGTCCCGGTAGCCAGGCGTCCTCAGCAGCGCCGCAAGCCACCCGGAGTTGGCCGAGCGCTGGCGCAACCCCATCTGGACATGCTCACTGGGGGTCAGGTCCGGCATCACCACTACCCGCTGGAAGGTGCGCACCAGTCCAGCCCGCGCGCGCCATCGCTCGTCCAGGTGGTCCAGTGACAGCCCTGCCAGGTCAACACGGCCCGAGTCCGCCTGGATCGAGCCGCTCAGGCATTTGAGCAGGGTCGATTTGCCCGATCCGTTGGGTCCGATGATGGCGTGGAGCTCGCTCTCGAGCACGGTCAGGTCCATCGACGCGAGGGCGTGCACGCCGCCGAAGCGTCGCGTCAGACCCGTGGCCACCAGCAGTGGAGCACCCCCGGCGACGGGGCGCCGGCGCGGGCGGAGGGCCGCCAGGGGTGGGGCGTCGCGTGGCCGGCCGTGGTGGGCCGGCCGCCTCCCGTTTTGCAGGCTCAGCACCAAGGCCACGACTGTGAGCACCGCCACCGCCACGCCACGAACCGGCGCCGTCGATGCCGACGGCAGAACCGTCGCCGCCAGCAGCGGCAGACCGCCCACCACCCCGAGCCCAAGGACCGGGCCGAAAAAGCCCAGCCTACTCCCGATCATGACGGCGACGAAGAGCCCCAGTGACACCGACGCCGAGTAGAGAGTTGGGTCGACCACGCCGAGCAGCTGAGCGGCGAGCGACCCGCTCAGCCCGGCCAGGGCGGCCGCCACAAAGAAGGTCCATCGCCGCATCCCCACAAGGTCGTAGCCAAGCGATGTGGCCAGTCCGGCGCTGCTTCGCATCGCTGCCCATGCCCGGCCGAGCCAGGACTCCTCGGCCGAGCGCAGCCCGATCAGCACCAGCGCCAGGATGAGGCTGGCAAGGACCAGGTGTCCGGCCTCAGAGAAGCGCAGCAGCAAGCCCAGCGCGTCCACCCGAATTGACATCGGGGCGCGGAGGTTGATGCCGGCGACACCGCCGCTGACCGACGGGAAGGCTCCGATCGAGATCACCACCAGCCACCCGAACGCCCAGGTGCTGAGGGCCACGAACGGCGGGCGCAGGCGCGACGAACCGATGCCCACGAGCCAGCCGAGGCAGCCCGCGGCGAGCATCGCGATCACCGCCGCGCTCACGCCGTCGAGCCCGAGCCGGAGACGGAGGAATGCGGTCAGGTAGGCACCCGCCGCCAGGAAGCCGGCGTGCCCGAGCGACGGCTGGTTGGTCTGCACCACCAGGAGCCAGAGTCCGTACAGGGCGATCAGCAGGTAGACGCCCAACGCCGCCCTTTGAAGCGTGAGCGGATCGGCGAACCGGACCAGGGCGACGATCGCGGCGACCCACGCTGCGCCGATCCAGGCTGCCGGCTTGGCCCCGGGCCAGGCCCGCAGGTCGGCCACCGCGCCCGAGGCCACCCCCGATCGCGGCGGGCCGTAGGCGCGCTCGACCAGCCGGCCGAGCGGTGAGGGACGGCCGGAGATCGGTGCAGTCAGTCCGCCTGCTCCACGGCCCCGCCCAATCGGCCGGGAACAACGGCCAGCAGGATCACCAGCGCCAGCAGGCCGACCACGTCCTGGGCTCCGCTCGCCGGGCCGAGCTTGGGCAGCTGCAGGCTGCCAAGCGCGAACGCGGGCAGCGATGTGTTGGTGACGATCGATTCCGTCAGGCCCAGGGCGAGGCCGCCGAGGACAGCGCCGCGGGCCGACCCCAGACGCCCGAGCACCGCCGCGGCAACGCCCTTGAGGCCGACGATCACGCCCAGCGAAAGCGTCAGTGGTCGGCTCGGGGCGACCAGTAGACCCGCCGCGGCCGCCAGCAGGCCGGCGATGCCCCAGGCCAGCATCTGCAGCCGCTCGGGGGAGATACCGCAGAGCCGAGCAGCGTCCGGACTGTCCGAGGCGGCCCGCATCGCTCGGCCAGTCCGGGCTCGCGACAGCCAGCGGTCGAACGCCAGGGCCAGGACCAGGGCCAGCGCCAGAACCACCAGCAGCCGCAGCTCGAGCACCCCACCGCCGGGCAGGTCGATCACGCCATCCCGGCCCAATCGCTCAACCGGAAGGATGTCCGGGACGCTGTAGCTCTCGGCGGAGAAGCGCAGAGCGATCATCCCCTGGATCAGGATGCCGGCGGCGGCGGTGGCGGCAATCCATCCGAAGGTCGATCCCCGCGCCAAGAACGGAGCAACGCCGAAACGCTGGAGCGCCACCGCTGCTGCCACCGCGCACAGCGCCGCCCCGATCGCCGCTCCCGCCACCGCCAGGGGACCCGGACCAGCGACCGCCACCGCGCCGCCGCCACCGAGCGCGAAGAGGAACACGAACACCGGCAGGCTGACCAGGTCGCCGAGAGCAAAGTTCAGCACGCCGCTCATCCGATAGACAATCCCAAAGCCGATGCCCACGAGCCCGTAGACCGCACCAGCCGCAAGCCCGGCGAGGAGAACCTGGAGGAGAGAGCTGAGGTTCACTGGTCGCAATAGGATGCGGGCGCCCGTCCGACAACGCAAGTTCCACACCGCGAGATCGTCTTAGCCATTAGCAGAACGGTTCTGCTAACTTAGCGGTGCGTCGGCGACCTGGGGGCAAGGGCTGCACCGAAGCTGCAGGAAGGAATTGTTTTCGGAGGGCCAGGGGGAATGGCAAAGCGGGAAGACGCGTCTATGGTGACGCTTTGATTCGCCGACTATCAATGGCGGCGGCCGTCTCATTGCTGGCGGTTTCCGTCGGTGGCCTGATGGTCGGCCAGGCGGCCACGCCCGCCAGCGGCACCATCGATGGCTCCAAGTCGGTGGCGTGGGACTCGGCCCCGGTGGCAGGCGCCGGAGCGGCCGGTACCCCGACTACATCGACATGCGCGCCAGGCACTTGCGACCCGTTCGACCTCAACGTCGTACTGCCGCAACCCGATGCGGACTTGTACGCCAAGTACGCAGCCAAGCTCTCCTTTGCCTACACCTGGAATTCGACCACACCGGACGACATGGACATCTTCGCGGTCGACCCCAACGGCTCGGTGTCCGGCCCCGGGACCCCCGACAACCAGAGCCAGGGCGCCGGACGCGAGGACCTGGTGATCAACAACCCGATGTCCGGCCACTGGCAGATCCGGAGCGCCGCCGGCGCCACCGCCGAGCCCACAGCGGCCCACACCGTGGCCACCCTGACCTTCACCAAGCTGCCTCCGATCACCGCGACTCAAAAGCTCCTGAAGGACAGCCCCAAGCTCACCAACTACGCGGCACCCGCCGGCTACCAGACTGTGGACTCGGCGCAGCGCCAGAACGCCGGCGAGCCCAACATCGGGGCCGACTGGAACACCGGCAAGTTGATGTACATGGCGGGCACCCAGATCAGCCAGGTCACCTTCGACGACACGCGCAACCCGGCTACAGCGACATGGAAAGACGTGACGCCGGTGCAGCAGCAGTTCGTCAACGAGGACCAGATCCTCTACACCGATCACTACACCAACCGCACTTTCGCGGTCGGGCTGCTGGTTGCGTGCAGCAACATCAGCTTCAGCGACGACTCCGGCGCCAACTGGAGCCAGGGCACCGGGTGCCCGATCCCCCACTCACCCGACCACGAGAGCCTGGCCAGCGGCCCACCCTCGAAGGGTGTCTCGACGCAGCCGACCGGCTCCTACCCGGACATGGTCTACTACTGCTCCCAGAACATCGTGCAGAACCTCGGCGCCTTCTGCGGTCACAGCCAGGACGGCGGAGTGACCTTCACCACCCCCTCGACGCAGGTCTTCGGGACTGGCACCCCGTGCGGCGCCATCCACGGCCACATCCGGGTCTCGCCGGACGGCACCGTGTACATCCCGCAGCGGGCGTGCGCCCACACCGGCTCGACGGTGACCGGCCCCGGGATGGCGGTCAGCCGCGACAACGGCGTCAGCTATTCGTATTCGGTCATCCCCGACGGCGTGGCGGGCAACGGCGACGATCCATCGGTCGCCGCGGGCGCCAACAACACCGTCTACTACGGCTACGACAACGTCGATGGCAAGCCGATGATGGCGGTCTCCCACGATCACGGGAAGACCTGGGCCAAGTCCATCGACGTGGGAGCTCCGTTTGGCATCAGGAACACCGAGTTCCCCGAGGTCTGGGCCGGCGACGACAACCGCGCCGCCTTCGCTTTCCTCGGGAGCAAGACTCCTGGTGACACGCAGTCGTCCAGCTTCGCCGGCGCCTGGTACATGTACGTCTCCTACACGTACGACGGCGGCCGCACGTGGGTGACCATCAACGCCACACCGGGCGACCCCGTGCAGCGCGGTTGCATCTGGAACGGCGGCGGTACCAGCGCCTGCCGCAACATGCTCGACTTCAACGAGATCACCGCCGACAAGTTCGGCCGGGTCGCGGTGGCTTACACCGACGGCTGCTCCGCCGACTGCGAGACCAACCCCAATATCAGCACCAGCGGCTGCCCGGTTGGGGGCCAGGGAAACTCTGAGACCGCGCCGGAGGACAGCACCCCGGGTTGCACGTACGGCAGGCATTCGTCGCTGGTCCGGCAAACCTGCGGCAAGGGCCTCTATGCGCAGTACGACGGCATGCTCGGCTCGGACTGCTACCCCAACGCCGCCGCGGCCCAGGAGGGCGCTGTTCCCGTTTCGGGCACGGCAGGCGCGTCGCAGCAGCAGGATGCTGGAGCGGGCGGCTCGATGCCCAACACCAGCCGAGCGCCAGGCGCCGGCTATCTGGTCGCCTTTGAGGTCTCTGCGATCTTTGCCGTCGCGGCTCTCGGGCTGACGGCGCGTCGCAGACGGAGGAGCCGAGGGTGAAGCGGCTGGCCGCGGTCGGCGTATTCGCCGCCTTGCTTCTGCCGCTCGGCCTTTTCGCCGTGCCGGCGGGTGCCGCCACCCCGGCGAATTCCACGATCACCGCGCCCAACTCCGGCAGCGTGACCGTGAGCTGGTCGGGGACGATCCAGCCGGGGAACTCCAACTTCGGCGGGGCGACATTGCGCTGCTTCCCAGGGACCAACCCAACTGCGGACGAATTCCAGCTGACCGTGAAGGGGCTCAACGCCGCTTACTACCAGGGCCATCGCACGTCCCTCAAGATCCGCGTGGACTGGACGCCGACCACCAACGCAGCCGTCAACCAGCTGGCGATGACGACGTCACAAGCCTCAGTCGATAGCACCGGTACCCTCCAGCACAACAACATCCAGGACGCGACATCGGGCAACAGCCCGGCCACTGCCGAATACGACAACTCGATCGCAGATCCGGGAACCTATTTCGCGATTGACGTCTGCGCGCTGACCAACGCCTCCCCGCAGCCATACACCGCCACCGCGACCCTGAGCGGCAACCCGGTTCCGGTGGTGCCCGGGGTGTCGGTCGGGAACCAGCGACTGGTCAACTACGAGTTCGATCCCGCGTTCCAGAAGACTGACGCACTGCTGCGTCCCAACGCCGGCGAGCCCTCGGTGGGGGTCAACTGGAACACCGGCAAGGTCATGTATATGGCCGGCGCTCAGATCACCCAGCTGACTTTCGACGACACGCGCAAGCCCGCCACCGCCAGCTTCGTCGACGTCACCCCGGCCAAGCAGGCGCAGGCCAACGAGGACCCGATCCTCTACACCGATCACGAAACCGGCCGCACCTTCGGGGTGGGGCTACTGCTGGCCTGCAGCAACGTCGACTACACCGACAACGACGGAACGGGGATGAATTGGAGCCCGTCGACAGGCTGCCCGCTCCCTCACTCACCGGACCACGAGACGCTGGTCAGCGGACCGTTCGCGCCGGGAACGTCCCTGAAGCCGACCGGCAATTACCCGCACATCGTCTACTACTGCTCCCAGAACGTCCTGCAGGCGGCGGGCGCCTTCTGCGGCCACAGCGAGGACGGCGGGGTCACGTTTGATGCGCCATCCACGCAGATCTTCGGCGGCGTCACCGGCTGCGGATCGTTGCACGGCCACTTCCGGATCTCCCCCGACGGGACCGGTTATGTCCCCCAGAACAACTGCGCAAGGGCGGACAAGGTCGCCGGACAGGGAATGGCTGTCACCAAGGACAACGGCCAGACGTACACCTACTCGGTGGTACCCGACAGCACTCGCAACGGCAACGGCGGAGACCCCTCGGTGGCCGCGGATGCGGCCAACAAGGTCTACTACGGCTACGTCGGTGCTGACGGCCATGCCAGGATCGCAACTTCGGCGGATCACGGCGCCAGCTGGACCAAGTCGATCGATGTGGGCTCGGCGTTCCATATCGAGCAGGCGGAGTTTCCCGAGGTCATCACCGGTGATTCCGGCCGGGCGGCCTTCGCCTTCCTGGGGGCCTCAGCCTTGGGCAGCGATCAGGACCCCAACTACCCCGGCGTCTGGTACCTGTTCGTGGCCTACACCTACGACGGCGGCACAACCTGGCAGGTGACCAACGCCACCCCCAACGACCCCGTTCAGCGCAGCTGCGTCGACAACGGCGGGACCGTCGGCGGCACCTGCACCAGCCGCCGCAACATGCTCGACTTCAACGGCATCGACGTCGACAAGCAAGGGCGGGTGATCGTGGCCTACACCGACGGCTGCACCAACGACTGCGAGACGAACCCGAACGTGGATATCAGCGGATGCGGCCGCAGCGAGGGTGCGTCGTCAACGAGCACGCCGACCTGCACGCCGGCCCGGCTATCGGCGCTGGTGCGCCAAACCTGTGGCCGCGGGCTCTTCGCGGCCTACGACCCCGGCTTCAACGGCGCATCGAACTGCGGCGCCACAACCCTTGGGACCAGCAGTGGCGGTGGCAGCGTCCCCGACAACGGCGGCGCGGTCAACGGCGCGGGTACGTCCAACCAGCCGGCAGCAGGCGCTGGCGGGTCCACCCCCAACACGAGCCGCGCCCACGAGGTGCAGCCGCTGGGAGTCGTGTCGATCGGTTTGGGGCTTTTGCTCGCGGGGGCCGCGATCGTGACCCGGCGGCGGGGAAAGCGCTCCGCCTAGCTCACAGCAAATACGGCCGGGTAGGGAGTCCCGCCGCGGAATACAAAGCGCGAAGCAGCGCGAGGAGAGGTTGAGGATTGGCTACGAGTGCGTCTGAGACGGGCGGCGACGCCCTGCTGCGCGGGCTGCGCAGCGTCGGTGAGGGCCTAGGCCGGGTTGTCCTGGGCGGCGGGAAACCGGGCGCGGCCGCGCTCCGAGCCCTCTTCATCACGCTGGCGGCTCTGTTCGTGGCGCTGGCCCTGATCGCGAACTATGTCTTCTTCACCTCGCCGACCGGAGGCCAGGCGCTCGCCATCAGCGAAGTCACCGCCCGCAGCGACAAGGGCCAGGTCATCAGCGCCCAGCTCCTCGAGGAGGACGCCGAGGTGGTGGGCAGGTACTGCGACCAGCCCCTGAGCGCGGGCGCGTGCAAGGGCTCGATAGTGGACTTCCACGCCACCTACCTGCGCAGCGACGCCGGCACTCAGCAGCTGATCGACACCCTCAACAAGGGCAAAGCCAAGGTCTCGATCGACCCGCAGTCGACCAAGGGCGCGCTGCGCTTCGTGATGACATTCATCCTGCCGCTGATGATCCTGGCCAACATCTTCGGGATCATTTTCCTGTCGCGCAGCGGCGGCGGCGGGCTGTCCGAGATCGTCGGCTTTGGGTCGGTCGGACGCCAGCGCCACCGCGAGAAGCTGACCACCGGTGTCACCTTCGCCGACGTGGCCGGCGCCGATGAGGCGGTCGCCGAGCTCCGCGAGGTCAAGGACTACCTGCTCGACCCCGGACGCTACAAGACCTTCGGCGCCCAGCCCCCCAAGGGTGTTCTTCTGCTCGGTCCGCCCGGGTGCGGCAAGACGCTGCTGGCCCGCGCCGTCGCCGGCGAGTCCGGCGTTCCCTTCTTTTCGATCTCGGGAGCAGAGTTCGTGGAGTCCCTGGTCGGCGTTGGCGCGGCGCGCGTCCGCGACCTCTTCCGCCAGGCGGCCGCCAACCGCCCGGCGATCATCTTCATCGACGAGCTGGACGCGGCAGCGAGGCGACGCGGCGTCGGCGGTGGCACCGGCGGCGCCGACGAGCGCGAGCAGACTCTCAACCAGATGCTGGTGGCGATGGACGGCTTCGAGGTGACCAGCGGGATCGTGGTCATGGCCGCCACCAACCGGCCCGACATCCTCGACCCCGCCCTCCTCCGCCCCGGCCGCTTTGACCGCCACATCACAGTGGACGAGCCCGACGTGGTGGGACGCGCGGCCATCCTCAAGGTGCACGCGCGCAACAAGCCGCTGGCCAGCGACGTCGACCTGGCGCAGATCGCCGACCAGACGCCCGGCTTCACCGGCGCCGACCTGGCCAACGTCATCAACGAGGCGGCCCTGCTCGCGATCAGAGAAGGCCACGAAGAGATCCGGGCGGCCCAGATCTCTGACGCGATCCTGCGGATCATCGGCGGGCCCCGCAGACGCGGCCGGCTGATGACCGACGACGAGCGCCGGCGGATCGCCTTCCACGAGTCCGGTCACGCCATTGTGGCGGCGGCTCTCGGCCACGGCGCCCAGGTCACCCGCGTGTCAGTGGTCGCCAAGGGGCGGGGCCTGGGCCAGATGCTGACCTCCGGCGACGCCGACCGCGCCCTCCTCACGGAGGGCCAGATGGCGGACGAGCTGGTGATGATGCTGGCCGGGGCGGCGTCCGAGCAGCTCCACTTCGGCGACTCGAGCACCAGCGTCGAGGACGACATCCAGAAGGCGTCAGAGCTGGCTCGTCAGATGGTCGGACGCTACGGTATGTCAAGCACCATCGGCCCGGTCCGGCTGATGGGGAGCGAGCTCGACTTCTACCTGGCCGGCGACACCGGGGCGCTGTCCTCACTGGCGCCGGACACCATGCGCGAGTTCGACCTGGAGATCAAACGCCTCACCGAGACGGCGCGGACCCGCGCCGCGGAGGTGCTGCGCTACCACGCCAAGCCGCTCGATCGGCTGGCCAAGGCCCTGGTGCAGGCGGAAAACCTGGAGGGATCGGAACTCGAGAAGCTGCTCGACCTCTCCCCCGCCAAGCCCAATGGCATCAAGCCTTCGACCGAGAAGCCGGCAGCGAGAAAAGCGGCCGCGACCGCCAGGGGAGCTCGCAACGGCTAGATTCGTCCGGCGGCTTGGGCGCTTCGCCCTCATCGGCGGAGTGGTGCTGGGCGCCGCCCTGTCCAATCCCAGCTCGTCGCACGCTGCCAATCAATGTTCGCTTCCGGACCGCCTGAGCACCTTGGGCCAGAACGTCAGCTACGACGGGGCCTCGTTGGGTTTCGACGGAACCTACCTCGATTACACCGAGAACGGCACCTACACGACTGGCCCGAACTCTGGCAAGCGCGCCGCGGCCGGCTTCAATCGCGTGTACACGATTGACCCCCAGACCTGTGAGTGGCGTGGCAAACCCGTCTACCAGATACCCGCAGGGTTGACGGGGAACACGGAAGTGGAGCTGTACCAGGTCACGTATGACCCGAGATACCAGTTCGCCAACGGCGACCTCGGAGCCATCCTCGCCAGGACTGGGCAAAACCTGAACATCTCAATCCCCTCGACCGCCGCCGCGGTGTTCGCGATTGACCCTCTGACGGGCACTTCGGAGCTCGCGTTCTACATTCCCTGCTCAGCTTTTGGCAACACCTGCCAGGCTGAGCCGTCGCTGTTCACGTACGACTTCGCGCGAGACCAGATTTGGGTGTCCCTACCAACCGACAGTCAGGACCCGAATGCCAACCAGTTCATCCCAACTCTGGTTTCCGTTCCCGCCCATCGCGGTAACGTGCCGGCAGTAGTCGACCTGGCCCATCAGACCTGCTTCTATGTGCCATCGGGGCCGAGTCCCGCCGACGGAGTTGCGACGTGGGCCGTGGGCGGAAACAAGACGTTGTACATGCAGATGGAGGACAACACCACCGTTCGACATGTGAGCTCGCTCACGTGCGCCAGCGTGGGGGCCGACATTCAACACAGCGCTTACGGAGAGGCCGACCAAACCGAGAACGACCAGATGGTCTGCGACTCGGTTTCCTTCGGCGGAGGAACCGGAGATACATCCGTCCTATGGCTGCGTGACAAGGCGATGCGAGTCGTCCAGAACTACGGCATCGACCCTGGGGCTTGTCCATACCCGACCACCCTGACGCTGACCCAGCCGAGCATGAGCACGCCGATAAGCGCCCCAGTGACCGAATGTGCCGTATTGCGGAAATACTCCAACGGTCGGCCGCCGCTTGCAGGGATGAACCTGTCATTCGCGCTCGCCCAGCGCCCGATCGGGAGCGCGGTCACGCGAGCCGACGGCACCGGATGCCTGACCTTCCAGGCGCCGGCCACCGGCGGAACCCTGCCACTGACAGTCACCTTCGGAGGCACCCCAGCCCTCCTATCGTCGCAGGCCTTCGGCACCCTCGGGGTGATCGCTCCACCCCCCCAAGCGCAGCAGCAGAACGACGTCCCCCAGCCGGGAAGTATTGCCCCGCGGCCGGCTCCGCCGCCGGCGGCGCCGGTCCAGCAGCTATCGATTGGGCAGCAGGTGCAGGCGCAGAGCCAGGTCCAGGCTCAGACCCAGGTCCAGCTCCAGCCCGGGATGTCGATGGACCAGGAGCAGCAGGTGCAGCTGACCGTCCAGGGGCTCAACGGCGATCGACGATCGAGTGGCCTCAGCGCGGTTGCGCGGGATCCATCACCGGCGGTGGTGCTGCTGATCCAGCTGACCGCCGGACTCCTGATGGGGATCGCGTTGCTACAGCGGGACCGGATCCTTGAGGTTCGCCGGCTGGTCCGCCCCGCCAGGGACCGCCGCTAGCGAGGCTTCCGGCGTCCCGGCGCCAACCTCGCGACCACCACCAGCATCAGAACCAAAGCTGCAGCGGCAATGACCGCCGGCAGTAGCCGCTCCACCGGTCCAGCGGTGGTGGTGGCTGGCGTCGGCGGGCGTGACGGCGCGGAAATGGGCTGTGGCGGCGCTGTGGTTCTCGACCCGGAGACCCAGGTCTGGTTGCCGGTGCCGCTGCCGTTGATGGGTCCGGGTGGCATCTGCGGGCCGGCGGTCTGCTTGTAGAACCAGTTCTGGGTGTTGGTGCCGTCAGAGTCGGCGGGGATTATCACCTCCAGGTTCCCCGACGGGTCAACCGTCATCGATTCGAAGTCCGCGAGGTTTCGGTTCCCGCCCGAGGACGCCGGCGTTCCGCAGAAAATTCCGTCGGTGCAGATCCCGTCCGGATGCGCGGTGGTGCCCTGGAGGTCCGGTAGCTGCGTACGCGTGAACGTCGGGTTGGGGTCGGTGGCGTTGAACGTCTGGTCGATCACGAACTGGAAATTGCTGCCGTTGGCCCTATGGTCGGGCTTGGTTCCCTGGTAGTAGCCCACCGCGACCTGACCCGCCTGGCCGGTGGCGATCGATGGGAAAACCTGTCCGTTGACGCTGGGTTGGGTCGCGATCGGTTTGGACCAGGTCTGACCATGGTCTTTGGAGACGATCAGGTAGTTCTGCAGAGGGATGCCGCCATTGCTCCCGTCCAGCGTGGCCGTAGTGTCGATGTAGAGATTGCCGCCGTTGTCGATGCCAAGCTGGTTGAAGCTGTGGGCGAAGTATCCGCTGGTGGCGTGGCCCGTGGCGGCCGCGCTGACGTCGCTGACCAGAGTGGTTGTAAAGGTGTGGCCCCCGTCGTGGCTCACCGACATGTAGAGGGTGTCCAGGGGCGACACCAGCGCGCACCCGGAGGCAGCATATTCGGCCGGAGTCGACGCGTTGGTCAGAACGTACAGGTTGCCTGCCGCGTCGGCGACGGGCTTGCTCACCAGGGTGTTGCACTTGGAGTTGACGAATCCGAGGTCGGTCGGGGAGATGATCTGGCCGGCGTTGCCCCCCGGCGTGAACGTCGCTCCGTTGTCAGTCGAGATGAAGATCAGCGGGATGCCCAGCGCGAAGTCGTGATAGGTCACGAAAACGGTGGGCCCGATGGTCGTCAGCCATTCGCGGTCGTCCTCGGGTCCGGTGACGGTGTTGTTGGGGAAGGTCATCCCGTAGTCGGTGCTGTGAAGCACGTTGGTGGCGGCGGCGAAGAGGTCGGCGATGAAGACGTTCTTACCGGTGACATCTGTGAGGACGTCGGAATCGCTGCCGCCAACAAGTCCCCCGACCAGCTGGTTGGGCTGGAAGGTCAGGCCCCCGTCCAGCGACCGCTGCAGCAGCACGCCCTGGCTGTTGGTGCTGCCGGTGCCCTGCGGCGTGGTGATGTAGAGATGTCCCTGGCCGTCATCCTGGATGCTCGGCTCGCCCCCGGCGGCGCCAAGGTTATGCGTCAGGCCGAAAGTCAGGGGGGGAACCCCCGCCGCCGGTACCGAGATGGCCAGCAGGGCGGGCGCCAGCACGATCGACGTAAGGGATACGACCAAGCCGGCCAGGCGCCAATTCGGAGGTCCCTGCATCCCGCGCACCGACACCAACCCTGCCACGATTTCGGCGCCCGGTCAAATCGCGCTCCCAAGCGGCCCGCCGGCGCGGTGTGACCCTCTCGCTGAACTCGCCGCCCCAGTTCGTGCGATCGATACAGGACCGCAAGTTATGGGTTGTGGCTTCGTCGTAGCCAATAGCGCAGGCTGTCTGGTAACTTACGTCTGCAACCCGGGTCGGGGGATCGGAAATCCGATAGGAGACCCGTGGCAGGAGCTCTTGGGATTCAATTCATTGGGGGTATCGGCTGAATGCTGACGGGATTTCGACTTGGGGCTGCCATGAAAAGGCGGGCCCGTGCGGTGTTGCTCGTGTTGCCGGCCGTTGGCGCCCTGTCGATGACTGCCGGAGGTTCGCTCCCAACCCAGGCGAGCGCGCCGCTGGGATCGAAGCCTGATTCGATCCGGACCATTGCCGCGCCCCGCTCGATCTCCGTCCCGCAGATCCTGGCGCTGCCGGCCGCGGCGCCGAGCTCGGCCGCGCCGACCATCCTCCACCGACCCGAGTTTGAATCGAAGGTCGCCCACGCCCCTCTCAATGCACAGGTCCCGCTCGGAGGCGCAGATGCGCCCGGAAGCAGCATCGTTTCCGGCGGCGCCGGCGCATCGGGCTTTGAGGGCATCAACCTGCCGAGAATGGAGCATGCAGGCACCGGGAACTACGCCGGCGTGAACGGGGGTCTCGAGCCTCCGGACCAGGCCCTGTGCGCCGGCAATGGGTACGTGGTCGAGGGCGTGAACCTGGCCTTCCAGTTCTTCAAGGTCGGCACTCAGAGCCATGCCGCGCAAGCCCAGGCGGCGACCCCCGTGATCCCGATGGCGCAGTTCTTCCAGACCGCGTTGCCCACGGTCTCAACCCCCGCCGTAACGGTGCCGGCGCTGGGGACTCCGTTTGACGGCATCGGGCTAAACCCCGTCCCCGTCGTCGGCGGCACATTCCTGAGCGACCCGCGCTGCTACTTCGACGGTCCCACTCAGCGCTGGTTCCTGATCTCGTTGGAGGTCGACGAGAATGCGAGCGGCCTACCCTACGGCAGGGCGCACAACATCGTCGCGGTCAGCAAGACGTCGAACCCGGTGGGTGATTACTGGCTCTACTCATTCGACATCAGTGACGACGGCCAGATGGGCACGCCGATCCACCCCACGTGCCCCTGCCTCGGAGACCAGCCCTTGCTGGGCGCTGACGCCAACGGCTTCTACCTCTCGACCAACGAGTACTCCGACGCCGAGATCCTGCCAGCGGCTCCGCCGCCGGCGGCCAACCCGCTGATCAACACGGTGTTCACGCTGCCCGACTTCCGCAACGGCCAGGCACAGGTCTACGCCATGCCCAAGCTGAAGATGGAGCAGGGAGTCTCGGTCCCGATGGTCTCGTACGACAGCGTCAATACACCGCTGCCGCCGAATCCGCCGGCTGGTGCGCTCTGGTCGTCGCTGCAGCCCTCGCATTCGCCGCCTGGAGATCTCACAGTTGAGCCCGCGGGCGGGGTCGAGTACTTCCTCAGCTCGATGGACTTCGCCGGCACCGGCGCCACCCAGATCGCCGCCTGGGCGATCACCAACACGGTTGCCCTGACGGCGGACACCCCTGACATCAACCAGATGCCCCTTCAGCACGTCCTGCTCACGCCCCAGAGCGGCGGTTACCAGTACCTACCGCCCGACGGAAGCGCCTTCTCAGCCGAACAGAAGGACGGGCCTCATGGACAGCTGGCACCGAACTTCGGCTTCGGGGCGCCCGCCTGCATCGTTGGAAGTTGCGACCTGGAAACGCTGAACGCCAACGACGACCGTATGAACACCGTGATGCTGACCAACGGCGTCCTCTGGAGCGGCCTCAATACCGTTCTGCCGCCAGGCCCCGACGCCCACTACCGCGTCGGGATCGAGTACTTCGCAGTGCGACCCAGCGTCCTCGGCGGCACCCTGCAGGCGTCGATGGTTCATGACGGCTACCTGAACGTTCCCAGCGAGAACGTCCTCTTCCCCTCGATCGCGGCCACGCCTACGGGCGCCGTCGTGATGGGCTTCTCGATGAGCGGTAAGGACTACCACCCCAGCACTGCCTGGGCCAGACTCGACCTGCCCATGGGGACTGCCGGGCCAGAGGTACACGTCTCGGGCGCCGGCGCCTCCACCGAGGACGGCTTTACCGGGTACGAGGTGCAGGGATTGGTTCCCAACGTGGGAGGCCAGCTTTCCAACCAGGTAGCTCGCTGGGGTGACTACTCGGCTACCGAAGTCGATGAGAACGGTTGTGTCTGGAGCGCCGCCGAGTACATCCCCGGGGATGGCAGCGACGGCGGCCTCGCAGGTGACTGGGGAACCTACATCACCCGGGTGTCTCCGGGTGGCGCGACCTGCGCGCTGGCTCAGCCGGCGTCTACCCTCCGGGCCAACGCGGCCACTGGTGGTGTCGCCGCGGCCAGCGACCAGCTGCCCCTCACCGCAACGCCAGGGCCGATCTCGATGCTGGCGATCGCGGCGATGGCGCTGCTTCTCCTAATCGGCTCCGGCGCCCTGCTCGTCAGGGCCAGAGCCAGGCACTGAAACGGTCGATCCGGCCGCGGGAGCGGCCGGATCGTCAAGCCCGCCGGGTCAGCCGGAGTGGGTCAGCCCGATATCCGGTGCGACAAGCTTTAGGGACTCGACCACCTGGTTGATGTGCTCGTCGGGATCGACCCCCAACTCGCGCCAACCCTTCTCGATGTCTTCGCGCGAGACGCTGCGAGCGAAGCCCTTGTCCTTCATCTTTTTGTAGACCGACCTGGGCTCGACCAGGGTCAGGTCGCGCCCTTTGACCAGCGCCACCGCGACGATGAAGCCGCAGAGCTCATCGGATGAGAACAGGGCGTGCTCCATCAGGTTCTCCCGCAGCACGCCGACGTGGTCGTTGTGGCTCTCGACCGCGTGGCTGATGATGTCCGGCCAGCCCAGCTCGCGGAGGATTCGGCCCCCCGCGAGGCCGTGGTCCAGGGGGTCGGGGTGCTTCTCGTAGTCGAAGTCGTGGATCAGGCCGACGATGCCCCAGAGCTCCTCGTCCTCTCCGTAGCGGCGGGCGTGGCCTCGCATGGCGGCCTCCACCGCCAGGCCGTGCTTGCGCAGGCTGTCGGAGTCGTTGTGTTCGGTGAGCAGCCGCCAGGCCGCCTCGCGGTCGTGCGGCCCCCCGGGGCTCCAGCTGGCGTCGCCGTCGCTCACGCCGGCTCCTGGGCGGCGGCGACCGCCTCCCGCTCGCGCTCCAGCAGGTGGTCGTAGATCAGCTGGCTCCAGGACTCCATGTCCAGGTAGTAGATCTTCATCTCCTCAAGCCGCAACAGCTCGCCCTCCAGCTTGCCTGTCTCCCGAATGCTGATCTCCGCGTGCACGCCGGTGACCTCGTATACCAGCGCCAGGTGCACCCGGCTGACGTCGTTGGAATCATCGTTGATAAGCCCGATCAGGCGGTGGCTCCAGTCGCCCTCATAAACCACCTCCTCGGCGAACTCCCGCCGCAGCCCCTCCTCCACCGGGTCGGCTGTCTCGTCGGTGACGTCGACGCGGTTGATGTGTCCGCCAACACCCAGCGAATAAAGGTGCCGGTGGCGCTTCTCGGTGCTCTGCTTCAGCCGCCGGGTCAGGAAGTACCTGTCTCCGTTTCGGAAGACGAGGTAGGGGATGATCTGCTGAAAGTCCGGGTCCTCCTCGACCTCGCCTCGGGGTCGGAACTGGCGCCGCTCGGAGATGATCTCGAGGTAGCGCTGCAGGTCTTCATGGATGAACCCGTGCCAGGCGCCGTCGGGAAAGATCTCGGCCCTGGGGACCACCAGCACCTCCTCGCTGCGCCAGGAGGTCGTCACCTGCGCCGTTCCACTAGACGACCCGGTTCCGGAGGATGCCGATGCCCTCGACCTCAACCTCCATGACGTCGCCGCGCTGCACTGGGCCGACTCCGGGCGGAGTCCCGGTCAGGATCACGTCTTCTGGCTCCAGCGTCATCACGGCGCTGATGTAGGCAACCAGCGCGGGCACCGTGAAGAGCATGTCCGCGGTGTTGCCACGCTGCCGCTCCTCGCCGTTGACGCGCGCCACCACCGCGAGCCTGGAGGGGTCGATGCCGTCAACGATCTCTGGGCCGAGCGGGCAGAAGGTGTCGAAGCCCTTGGCGCGAGTCCACTGGTCATCGGCCTCTTGCAGGTCGCGCGCGGTGACATCGTTGGCGCAGGTGTAGCCCCGCACGTAGTCCATCGCCTCAGCCTCGCTGACTGCGCTGCAGCGCCGGCCGATGACCACCGCCAGCTCCGCCTCGTGGTCGACCCGGGCGCTGGCGTTCGGATAGACGACGTCGTCGCCGTCGCCGACGATCGCGGAGCTCGGCTTGAGGAAGATCAGCGGCTGGGTGGGAACCTGGTGGCCGAGCTCCTTCGCGTGGGCGATGTAGTTCCGCCCTACGGCCACGATCTTGGAGGGCCGGATCGCCAGCATCCCGGTAGTCTAGCGACCCACGGTCCGGGGCTGGGAGACGCTCACGATTTGGGCTTGGTCCCGCCTGTCCTCCGCCGACCAGCCCCATCGTGGGCCCGCATCAGCCCGTACTCGAAGGCGTCCGAAAGCGCCAGCCAGCTGGCCTCGATGATGTTGGTCGAGCAGCCCACGGTGCTCCAGCGCCGCTGGTGGTCGCCGGACTCGATCAGCACGCGTACCCCGGCGGCGGTGCCGTCGGACTCGTCGAGCACGCGGACCTTGTAGTCGTAGAGCCGCATCGCGTCGATTTCGGGGTACGACGGCAGCAGCGCCTTGCGCAGGGCCGCGTCGAGAGCGTTGACGGGCCCGTTGCCCTCGGCGGCGGTGTGCATCACCTTGTCCCCGACACGCACCTTGACGGTGGCCTCGCTCACCAGCGAGTTGCCTTCGCGCTGCTCCACCAGGGCGATGAAGTCGACCAGCTCGAAGGTCGGCTTGCGGCCGCGGGCGCGATGGATGACCATCTCGAACGACGCCTCCGCGCCCTCGAACGAATAGCCACGGTGCTCCAGGCGCTTGACCTCGTCGGCGAGGCGGCGGGCGAAGGCCTTGTCGCCCTTGAGGTCGATGCCGAACTCGTTGGCCTTGAAGATCACGTTGCCCCGCCCGGCCTGGTCGCTGACGATGATCCGGCTGCGGTTGCCGACCTGCGTGGGATCGATGTGCTGGTAGGTGTACTGCGCCTTCATCATCGCGTCGACGTGCTGCCCGCCCTTGTGGGTGAAGGCGCCCTCGCCGACATACGGCTTGGCCGGATTGGGTGCGATGTTGGCCAGCTCGCCGACATACTGCGATGCCTCGACCAGCCCCCGCAGCTTGGCCGCCGGGAGCAGGGAGTGCCCCATCTTCAGCTGCAGGTTGGGGATCACCGCCGTCATGTCGGCGTTTCCGGAGCGCTCGCCGTAGCCGTTCATGCAGCCCTGCACCTGGACCACGCCACGGCGCACGGCCTCCAGCGAGTTGGCCACCGCCACGCCGGCGTCGTCGTGGCAGTGGATGCCGACGACATCACCGGCGCGAGTCACGACTTCGGTCACGATCTCGGCCAGCCGGTGCGGCAGGGTGCCGCCGTTGGTATCGCAGAGAATCACGCGGGTCGCCCCGCCAGCCAGCGCCGCCTCCACGCAGCGGATGGCGTAGTCAGGGTTCGACTCGTAGCCGTCGAAGAAGTGCTCGGCGTCGAACATCGCCACCCGCCCGGCCTTGACCAGGTGCGCCATCGACTCCTGGATCATCTTCAGGTTCTCGTCGTTGGTGGTGCGGATCACGTCCGCGACCTGCCGGTCCCAGGTTTTGCCGACCAGGGTTACAACCGGGGTCCGAGCGTCGAGGAGCTGCTTCAATCCAGGATCTTTGGCGGCCCTGAACCCGGGCCGCCGGGTCGCTCCGAAGGCGGTGAGGACTGCCCGTTGCAGCTTGACGGACTGCATCTCGTGGAAGTACTCGCTGTCCTTGGGGTTGGAGCCGGGCCATCCCCCCTCGATGTAGGTAATGCCGAGCTCGTCCAGCTTGGTTGTGATTTTCAGCTTGTCGGACACGCTGAACGAGATGCCGGGACCCTGGGCGCCGTCGCGCAGAGTGGTGTCGTAGAGCTCGAGAGCGGGCTTCGACCTGCTCGCCGTTCTGGCCACTAACCCACCACCTGCAGTCGCGCCGGCAAGTTGCCGAGCACCGCCGCGGCGACATCCGCAGTCGATTCGGATCCGCCGAGGTCCGCGGTCAGGTGGCCGTCGCCGATCGCCCGTTCAACCGCGCCGCGAACCTCCGCGCCGGCACCGGGCAGGTCCAGCGACCACTCCAGCATCATGGCGACGCTCAGGATTGCGCCCAGGGGGTTGGCCAGTCCCTTGCCGGCGATGTCGGGGGCGCTCCCGTGGATCGGCTCGTAGAGGCCGGGCCCGCCGTCCCCAAGGCTCGCCGAAGGCAGCATCCCCAGCGAACCCGACAGCATCGCGGCCTCGTCGGTGAGGATGTCGCCGAAGAGGTTTTCGGTGACGATGACGTCGAAATCCCGCGGCGCCCGCACCAGGCGCATGGCGCAGGCGTCGACCAGCTGGTGCTCCAGCTGCACATCCGGATACTCCCCCGCCAGCTCGGTGACGACGTCGCGCCACAGCTGCGAGGTGACCAGCACGTTGGCCTTGTCGACCGAGGTCAGCCGCGGCTTGGACGATCGGCCCGAAGTCGCCGCGCGCCGCCTCGCCATCTCGAAGGCGAAGCGGACGACCCTCTCGATCTCGGGCTGCGTGTACACCATCGAGTCCACCGCGGTCTCCTCGGCGCCAGTGCCATGCCGTTCCTTGGGCTGGCCGAAGTACACACCGCCGGTGAGCTCGCGAACCACGACCAGGTCCACGCCCTCGACGATCTCGCGCTTGAGGGTGGACCGATCGGCCAGCGCCTCGGGCACCCACACCGGGCGGACGTTGGCGAAGACCCCCATTCCCTTGCGAAGCCGGAGCAGGCCTGACTCGCAGCGCATCTCGCCGGTGAGGTGGTCCCATTTCGGCCCGCCCACGGCGCCCAGCAGGACGGCATCAGCCGACCTGCAGGCTTCCAGCGTCTCGTCGGACAGCGGCGTGCCCTCGGCGTCGATGGCCGCGCCCCCCATCCGGCGCTCCTCCAGCGCCAGCTCGGCGCCGGCCATGGCGGCGGCCTTCTCCAGGACGGCGGCCGCCTCACGCGTGACCTCCGGCCCGATACCATCGCCGGGCAGGACGACAACTCGCAGGATCATCGGCTACGCCGGCGCATGACGGCGAGTCGTGGGCATCCAGCCCGGTCGTCGCGCCTCGAACTTTGTGATCGAATCCTCGTTCTTGAGGCTCAGCCCGATGTCGTCGAGGCCCTCCAGCAGGCAGTGCTTGAGGAATGGGTCGATCTCAAAGGTGTAGCTCAGGTCCGCCATCGTCACCGTCTGGCTCTCCAGGTCGACGGTCACCTCGATCCCCGGCTCCTCCTCGGCCCGCGACGCCAGCGTGTTGACGGCGTCTTCGGGCAACTCGACGGTGAGCAGGCCCTCCTTGCCGGAGTTGCCCCTGAAGATGTCGGCGTAGCTGGGCGCGATCACGGCGCGGAAGCCGAAGTTGTCCAGCGCCCAGACGGCGTGCTCGCGGCTGGAGCCGCTGCCGAAGTTGCGCCCGCCGATGAGCACCCTGCCGCCCCGGTACGGCTCGCGGTTGAGGACGAAGTCGGCGTTGTCCGATCCGTCCTGGTTGTAGCGCCAGTCGAAGAAGAGGAATGGCCCGTACCCGGTGCGCTCGATCCGCTTGAGGAACTGCTTGGGGATGATCTGGTCGGTGTCGACGTTGCTGCGGTTGAGAGGCACCGCGACCCCGGTCTCCTTGACGAAAGGCTTCACCGGACCGCTCCCATCATGGATCCCATACGCCGCACGTCGACGAAGTGGCCCTCGATGGCGGCGGCCGCCGCCATCGCCGGGCTCACCAGGTGGGTCCGCCCTCCCCTTCCCTGACGCCCTTCGAAGTTGCGGTTGCTGGTAGAGGCGCAGCGCTCCCCGGGCTGCAGGATGTCGGGGTTCATGCCCAGGCACATCGAGCAGCCGGCCTCGCGCCAGTCCAGCCCGGCGTCCTTGAAGACGCGGTCAAGGCCCTCCGCCTCGGCCTGGGCTTTGACCTGGGCCGAGCCCGGCACCACCATCGCCTGGACCGTAGCCGCCACCCGGTGGCCTTCGACCACGGCGGCGGCCGCCCGCAGGTCCTCGATCCGCGAGTTGGTGCAGGAGCCGATGAAGACGCGGTCGACTGCGATGTCCTCGATCGGGGTGCCGGCCTCGAGTGCCATGTACTCGAGTGAGCGGGCCGCGGACTCGCGCTCGGCGCTGTCGGCGAAGTCGTCGGGGCTGGGAACGGCGCCGGTGATGGGCACTGACTGCGCCGGGTTGGTCCCCCAGGTCACATAGGGCACCAGGTCTGCCGCGTCGATGGTGACGGTGGCGTCGTAGGTGGCGCCATCGTCGGTCTTCAACGTCCGCCAGTAGGCGACGGCGTCGTCCCAGTCCTCGCCGGTGGGAGCGTAGGGCCGGCCGCCTAGGTACGCGATGGTGGTTTCGTCCGGCGCCACCAGGCCGGCGCGCCCGCCGCCCTCGATGGTCATGTTGCAGACGCTCATCCGTTGCTCCATCGACATCGCCCGGAAGGTTGAGCCGGTGTACTCGAGCACGTGGCCGTTGCCGCCGTCGACCCCGATGCGGTTGAGGATGCCTAGCGCCACGTCCTTGGCGGTGACACCGAGGGGTAGCTCGCCATCGACCCGCACCTCCATGGTCTTGGGACGGTTGAGGCGCAGGGTCTGCGTCGCCAGGACGTGCTCCACCTCGGAGGTGCCGATGCCCAGCGCGAAGGCCCCGAAGGCGCCGTGGGTGCTGGTGTGGCTGTCACCGCAGGCGATCACCGTCCCCGGCAGGGTCAGTCCCAGCTCCGGGCCAATGATGTGCACGATCCCCTGGTAGCGATGGCCCAGCCCGAAGCAGGTGATGCCGAACTCGTCGCAGTTCTGCTGCAGCGTCTCGACCTGCTTGCGGCTGGTCTCGTCGACGATCGGCAGGTTCTGGTTGATGGTGGGGACGTTGTGGTCCATGGTCGCCACCGCCTGCTCGGGGCGGCGCACGGTGCGGCCGGCCAGGCGCAGCCCTTCGAAGGCCTGCGGCGAGGTGACCTCGTGGACCAGGTGCAGATCGACATAAACCAGCGCGGGCTGGCCCTCCGGTGCGTGCACCAGGTGGGCGTCCCAGATCTTCTCGAAGAGCGTGCGCGGCTGCGTGGTCGTGCTTTCAGTCATGAGTTGGGGTGAACCTAAAGCCTATTCGCGAGGGCTATGGCGTGCTGGCGGCCACGGCGGGCTGGGCCGCGCTCGAGTCCTCGGGCTTGATCCGCGGCTCGGCGTCCATCGACACCAGCTTGTTGAGGGCGTTGAGGTAAGCCCGCGCCGACGCCACCAGGATGTCGGTGTCGGCGCCGTGCCCGGAGGCGACGTGGGCCCCGCGCCGGACCCGCACGTTGACCTCGCCGACGGCGTCGATGCCCGCGGTGACCTCCTGCACGCGGAACTCCTTGAGCTCGTTGGGCAGCTGCACGATCTCGTTGATGGCCCGGTAGGCGGCGTCCACCGGCCCATCCCCGACCGAGGCGGCCTCCTTGGTGGTGCCGTCTTCGAAGGCGATCCGCACCGTCGCGGTGGGTTTGAGGCTGGTCCCGGAGCTGACCTGCAGGTGCTCGAGCTTGAACGTCTCCGACGCCATCCGGGCCTCGTCGGCGACGATCGACTCGAGGTCTCGGTCGGTCACCTCTTTCTTTTTGTCAGCCAGCGACTTAAAGCGCTTGAAGGCGCTCTTGAACTCCTCGTCGCCGAGCTGGTAGCCCATCTCCTCGAGCCGTACCCGGAAGGCATGGCGCCCCGACAGCTTGCCCAGCACCAGCTTGTTCTCGGTGCCGACATCGGCGGCGTTGATGATCTCGAAGGTCTGCGTGTTCTTGAGGACGCCGTCCTGGTGGATGCCGGAGGCGTGGGCGAAGGCGTTGGCCCCCACCACCGCCTTGTTGGGCTGCACCAGCATCCCCGTCAGCTGGCTGACCATGCGGCTGGTGCGGTAGATCTGGCTGTGGTCGACCTTGGTCCATACGCCGTAGATGTCAGGGCGCAGCCGCACCGCGGTGGCGATCTCCTCGACCGAGGCGTTGCCGGCGCGTTCGCCGATGCCGTTGATGCAGCCTTCGATCTGCCGTGCCCCTGCCAGCACAGCCGACAGCGAGTTGGCCACCGACATCCCCAGGTCGTCGTGGCAGTGCACCGAAAGGACCACGTTCGACAGCGTCGGCACCCTCTCATAGAGGTATTGCATCAGCGCCTGCCACTCGGCCGGGGTGGCGTAGCCGACCGTGTCGGGCACGTTGATGGTTGTGGCGCCGGCCTCGATGGTGGCGCCGATGATGTCGACGAGGTACTCCTTCTCGGTGCGGCTGGCGTCCATCGGCGAGAACTCGACATCTTCGACGAAGGACTTGGCCAGCTTCACCGCATCCACCGCCCGCTCCAGGATCTCCTGTGGCGTCTTGGCCCAGCTGACCATGTCGCGATGCAAAGGGCTGGTGCCGACGAAAGTGTGGATGCGCGGCTTTTTCGCTCCCGAGAGCGCGTCGGCGGCCTTGAGGATGTCCTCCTCGGGCCATATCCGGGCCAGCCCGGCCACGGTCACCGACTCGATTGTCTCGGCGATCGCGCTGACGGCGGCGAAGTCGCCAGGCGATGAGTTGGGGAAGCCGGCCTCGATCACATCGACCCCCAGCCGCTCCAGCTGCTGGGCGACCTGCAGCTTCTGGTCGATGCTCATCGACGCCCCGGGCGACTGCTCGCCGTCGCGCAGGGTGGTGTCGAAGATGATCAGCTGGTCTTCGGGAGCCCCTTCGGCAGTGCGCCCATCGTGGAGGGCGTCGCCGAGCGACTCCGGGCCTACTGCAGGATCCGCTCCGTTGGATACGCCACTCATGCCGGTTCCGTTGCCGGTTCTCTGGCGGGCTCCACGTCGGGCGCCTCCTTGGCGCCGAGCCAGCTCATCTTGGAGCGCAGCTCCTTGCCGACCTCCTCGATCTGGTGGTGCTGGTCCGCCTGCTTGAACTCCAGGAAGTTGGGCCGCCCGTTGGCGTTCTCGGCGATCCAGTTCTTGGCGAAGGTCCCGTCCTGGATCTCGCGCAGCACCTGGCGCATGGTCTCGCGCACCTGCTGGTTGATGATCCGCGGGCCGCTGACGTAGTCGCCGAACTCGGCGGTGTCGCTGACCGAGTAGCGCATGTAGTTCATGCCGCCCTGGTACATCAGGTCGACGATCAGCTTGAGCTCGTGCATGACCTCGAAGTAGGCGAGCTCCGGCTGGTAGCCGGCCTCGACCAGGGTCTCGAAGCCGGTCTTAACCATCGAGGTCACGCCGCCGCAGAGCACCGCCTGCTCGCCGAAGAGGTCGGTCTCGGTCTCCTCCTTGAAGGTGGTCTCCAGCACCCCGGCGCGGGTCCCGCCGATGCCGCGGGCGTAGGCCAGCGTCCGCGCCCGGGCCGTGCCGGTGGCGTCCTGGTGGACGGCGAACAGGCAGGGGACCCCCTGGCCCGAGGCGTATGTGCTGCGCACCAGGTGGCCGGGGCCCTTGGGAGCGACCATCGAGACGTCGACGCTGGCGGGCGGCTGGATCTGGTTGAAGTGGATGTTGAAGCCGTGGGCGAACATCAGCATCGCGCCGTCCTTGAGATTGGGAGCGATCTCCCTCTCGTAGAGGTCGGCCTGGGTGGTGTCGGGCACCAGCACCATCACGACATCGGCCAGCTTGACCGCCTCGGCCGGCGTCAAGACCGTCAGACCCGCCTCGGTGGCGGCCGAACGGCTCTTGCTCTCCGGCTGCAGCCCGACGACGACGTCCAGCCCGGAGTCCTTGAGGTTGAGGGCGTGGGCGTGCCCCTGCGAGCCAAACCCCAGGATGGCGATCCGCTGGCCGGCGAGGGCCGCCGGGTCGGCGTCGCTGTCGTAGTACATCCGTGCCGTCATCTCATTCCTCCGTTGGTTGGGTGGCGCCTAGATGGCCCCGGTGGTGTCGCCGGCGGTACCGGTCGGGCGCAGCCGCTTCTGGGGCGCGATGTTGCCGACGCCGTGGGCCGCCTCCTCGTGGTCGGCGCGATCGACCAGCTTCAGGCGGGCCGCATTGCCGCGCACCATGGCCACCGCGCCGCTGCGGGCGACCTCCTTGATGCCAAACGGCTGCACCAGCTCCAGGAAGTTGTCGATCTTCTCGGCACTGCCGGTGACCTCCACGATGATGGTGCCGGTGGCCACGTCGACGACGCGGCCGCGGAAGATGTCGACGATGTCGAGCACGTCGCGGCGCGATCGCGCCGGCGAGTTGATCTTGATCAGCAGCATCTCGTGCGCCACCACCCGCTCGTTGGTGATGTCGTCGATCTTGATCACGTCGACCAGCTTGTAGAGCTGCTTCATGGCCTGCTCCGCGGCCGCCTTGCCGACGTGCACGGTGATCGTCATCCGGCTCGCGGAGGGATCGTCGGTGGGACCCACCGAGAGCGAATCGATGTTGAAGCCGCGGCGACGGATCATCGACGCGACGCGCTGGAGCACGCCGGGCCGGTTCTCCACCAGCACCGAGAGGAGCCGAGCCTGGCTCATCTAGTCCGAGCCCGAGCGGTCGTCAGGATGATTGCCGCCCTTGGCCTGCTGGCCTTCGGCCGAGCCCTTGGTTGGGGGGTTGGGGTCCGGGTCCTTGTCCATTACTGGGCCTCCACGAATTCGAGTAGCCCCTTGCCGAGGGGCACGATCGGATAGACGTTGGCGTCGGGGTCGATGACGTACTCCATCAGCACCGGGCCCTTGTGGGCGATCGCCTCGTCCAGCATCCCGGCGACGTCGGCGGCATTGTCGGTGCGCATCGCCTTGATCCCGTAGGCGTCCGCCAGCTTGACGAAGTCGGGGCCCTGGCTGAGGTCGATCTGAGAGCGGATGCCGCCGTAGAAGTCGTCCTGGAACTGGCGCACCATCCCCAGCGAGTAGTTGTTGAGGATCAGGATCTTGATGTCGACGTTGTGCTCGGCGACGGTGGCCAGCTCCTGCTGGTTCATCACGAAACCGCCCTCGCCGGTGACGCAAAAGACTGCTTTGTCGGGGTTGGCGAACTTGGCGCCCATCGCCGCCGGGAAGGCGAAGCCCATGCACCCGGTGCCGCCGGAGTTGAGGAACAGGCCGGGCTTGTCGTAGTCGAACCACAGCGCCGCCCAGATCTGGTTCTGGCCGACGTCGGCTACCACAATCGCCTCCGACTCGCAGCGCTTGTACATCTCGATCAGCACTTCCTGCGGCTGCAGCAGCCCGGTGCTGTTGACGAAGCGCACCGGGTGCTCCTCCTTCCACTGCTCGATCTGGGTCAGCCACTCCTGCTCCCACTTGGGCTCGACCAGCGGGATCAGGTCGGTCAGCACGGACTTGGCGTCGCCCACTATCGGCACCTGCGGCTTGAGGTTCTTGCCGATCTCGGCGGGGTCGATGTCGATGTGAACGATGTTCTCGACATTGGGCGCGAAGCTCTCGATCTTGGTGGTGACGCGGTCGTCGCAGCGCATCCCGATCATGATCAGGAGGTCCGAGCCGTTGACCGCCTTGTTGGTGTAGCCGGCCCCCATGAAGCCGACCATCTGCAGCGCCAGCGGGTCGCGCACCGGGTAGGCACCGGTCCCCAGCAACGTCCACCCCACCGGGATGTTGGCCTTGTGGGACAGCTCGATCAGCTTCTCCTCGGCCCCCGAGATGAGTACGCCACGGCCGCAGAGGATCATCGGGCGCTTGGCTTCCTTGATCAGCTCGGCGACCTTTTTGAGCTGCACCGGGTTGCCCTTGTAGGTCGGGTTGTAGGAGCGCAGGTGTACCGGTGCCTCGGGGTAGACGAACTCCATGGTGGCCTGCTGGATGTCCTTGGGCAGGTCGATCAGGACCGGGCCGGGCCGCCCCGTGCGGGCGATGTAGAAGGCCTCCTTGATGATCTGCGGCAGCTCGGTGATGTCGGTCACCAGGTAGCTGTGCTTGACCACCGACATGGTGGTGCCTATGACGTCGGACTCCTGGAAGGCGTCGGTGCCCACCGCCGACGTCGCCACCTGGCCGGTGATCGCCACCATGGGGACCGAGTCCAGGAAGGCCGTGCACAGGCCGGTAACCAGGTTCAGGGCCCCCGGGCCGCTGGTGGCCCAGACCACGCCGACGCTGCCGCGCTTGCTGCGGGCGTAGCCGTCGGCGGCGTGGGCGCCGCCCTGCTCGTGGCGCACGAGGACGTGCTGGATCCGGTCGGCGTACTTGGGAAGGTGCTGGTAGAGGGGTAGGTTGGCCCCTCCGGGATAGCCGAAGATGGTGTCCACGTTCTCGCGTAGCAGGCACTCGAGTACGATCTCGGCGCCGGTGAGGGTCCTGGGCGTCGACATATCGCTACCTCCTGTGCTGGCTCCGTTGCTCGAGGGCGTGGTGGCGGTGATCTCTTCGGTCATCCCGTCCCCCAGCTCCTAGCCGTAGATCTCTTGGATGTCTTCCCGGGTGCGCTCGTCGGCCAGGATCTCGTGCAGGCGCTCGTCGCTGGGCGTCTTGCCATCGCGGCTGACCTTCTCGAAGACGCGGTTGGCGACCCGCTCCTTGGGAGCGTGCCCCAGGTCGAACATCCGAGCTTGAAGCTTGAGCTTCTCCCTCTTCTTCTCCGTCATCTCTTGCCTCCTTGGTTGGGTGGTGGGGATCCTGCGGGTAATAAAAAAAGCCCCGTCCCCTATCAGTCCTGGGACGAGACTCCAATTGGAAATCCCGCGGTACCACCCGCATTGCTAGCTCAGAGCTAACCACTCTTAGGTCCGGTATCGAGGACCACTTCGGCCGCTGCTAATGACCGGTTTGCCCGGCGTTCGATCGGCTGCTCGGGGGCGAGTTCGAGATCCTTTATGGCTGCCGGCTTACACCTGACCCGGCTCGCTTTAGCCTGTCGAGGAACCTACTACTCCCCGTCTTCGCTCTATTAAGTTGAGTTGCGATCTTATCGTGAACTCAGGAAGGTGTCAAACGGGGCCTCCAATCGCCGGCGGCCAAACCCGACGAATGTCACAGCCGCGCGCCAGGTCGCCGTTTTCAAGTTCGGACCCCCCCGGCACACGGCTGAGACATCTGTTCATGAAGTTCTCGCTGTTGCGTACCAATGATGGGGGCAACAAACCAACGGGAGGACACCATGACCATCACGACCACACGATTCAGCGCCGCGAAGCTGGCGCGCAGGGCCCTGCCTCTGCTCGCCTTCGTAGCAGCGCCACTGGCAACGGTGACCGCCCTGGCCGTTCCTGTCACCGGCACCGCGTTGCCCGGCGTCTTGACGGCGAGCTACCCGGCCGCCATCGTCCTGACCTCGGCCACGCTCGGCACCCCAGCGGTCCTGAACCTCAACGTGGCGGGCGGCGCGATCCTGGTCAGCGACAACCGGGGCTCCACCGGCGGAACCTGGAGCACCACCGCCACCATGACCGGGTTCACCGGTGTGCTCGTGCCCGGCAACACCATCCCCGCGAGCTCGCTGAGCGTCACCCCGGGGTCGGTGATACCCGCGCTGACGAACCCTGGCGGCATGACGGCGACTCCGGGCGCCGCCGGCCAGACCTTCGCGGGGACCGTCACCTTCATGTCCGCGTCGGGGGGTACCGGCCTGGGCACCTTCGGTCTGAACCCCAGCTTCTCCTGGGACCCACCGGCCAACGCCGTGGCCGCGGGCGGCGGCACCGCCTACCAGGCGACGATGACCTTCACCACGCAATAACCTAGGGGCGTGGAGCTACAGCCTCGACGGGGGCGCTTCGGCGCCCTCGTTTTGCGTCCGGCGGCGTCTTTTGCGCTGATCGCCGTGGCGGCGGCATTTCAAGGCTCGATTCCAGCCGCGGCGGCGCAGACCCCGCCCCGAACGCTAGGAGAATCAGGGATCTCGGTCGAGCCTGCTGTCGGCGTCAGCGTGTCCCTGTGGTTGGTCTACGAGATCGACCCAGGCAGCGCCGTAGCCGACGACGTCATCGTTGCCAACGATTCCGATATCGCCCGCGAGCTCGACATCTATACCGCCGACGCCCACACCACCGCCGACGGCGCCTTCGTCGCGGAACTTCAGCAGACCAAGAGGCAGAACGTGGGGGCGTGGACCCGGCTCGACACATCCCACCTCTCTCTCCAGCCGCATACGCGAGCCCGGGTCCACCTCGACCTGGCTGTTCCGGCGGGGACCGAGCCCGGCGAGTACGAGGGCTCGGTGCTGGCGCAGTTCACCTCCTCCACCGACAAGCAGGTACAGATCGTCCACCGCATCGGGCTGCGGATCTACCTCACCGTGCGCGGCGCTTTGACCGAGGCCGGTCACATCGACTCGGTGAGCGCCGGCCACTGGTGGCAGCGGGGCTGGCCAGGCGACCCGGTGAATCTCGAGACCAACTTCGTCAACACCGGCAACGTCCACCTCAAGCTGACGGGCAAGGTCCACGCCGGCAGCCGATCACAGCCGCTGACCCAGGGCGGCCTCTACGCGGTGGTGCCCCGCGGGTCTCCGCTGCGAATCGCGACGTCGTTGTCCGGCCACCCGTGGTTCGGCTTCGAGCGCATCGCGGTGGACGCCGACTACACCAACCATGCCTCCGGCCACTCGTCAGGCTCGACCTACGCCTGGTACTTCCCCTGGAAGCTGGTGCTGCTGGTATTGGCGATCGCGGTGCTGGCCGGCTACGTCGGCAGGCGTGTCTGGCGACGCCTGCGCCGGCCAGGGCTGGCGGTCTCGCTAGGTGGCGTCAGCATGCGCATGACCGTGGTCGATCCGGAGGAGCATCCCGCGGGTATGCCGACGGTGGCCGACGGTGAGCAGATGGTCGTGGTTGCCCTGCGGGTGGCAAACGCCGGCGACCAGCCGTTCCCATTCTCGGCGGCCCAATTCCAGTTGATCGACCGCGAGAATCACGCCTTCGCCTCGGACCCCGCGGCGCGGGCGGCGCTGGACGACCCCGGTGACCGTGAGGTTCCGCCGGGTGACAGCGACACCTTTGTCCTCGGATTCAAGCTTCCCGCGACAGCCCACGCCCAGGCGGCGGTCTACCGGGCCGGGGGAAGCAGCCTCCTGGTCGAGCGGGTCGGCTGGCGCCGCTGAGGATTACTGCGCCCGACGTGCCCGATCTGCCCGACCTCCGGGTGTATAGCCCTGTGCATAGTGGCGGTTCGGTGTCAGGCGCGACATTTGTCACCATTCCCCCCCAATCTGACGGACAATCCTGCGCAAGCCGATGAGGAAACGAGACGACACCGCGTTTCTATGGGCTCTCACCCCTGACGAGCTCGAGTCGCTCACCGAGCTGGGGAGACGGCAACGCTATCCCAAGAGCGCGCCCCTGTTCGTCGAGGGCGAGCAATCCGACCGGGTCCTGGCGATCCTCGACGGTCGCGTCAAGGTCTCCCTGGTGACCGCGGATGGCAAGGAGGTCATCCTGGCCGTGCGCGGGCCGGGGGACCTGCTCGGCGAGCTCGCCTTCATCGATGGCGAACCGCGCTCGGCGAGCGCAACCGCCCTCGACCTCGTCAGCTCGATCGTGATCCCCGCCGAGGACTTCACTCGCTACCTCGAGCAGCACCCACGGATCGCGCTGCTGCTGCTGCGAACGGTCAGCCGCAGGCTGCGGGACGCGGATCGGAAGCGCGCCGAGTTCGCCGCCTTCGACACCGTCGGGCGGGTCGCCAGCCGGCTGCTGGAACTGGCCGATCGCTTCGGTGAGGCCTCTGGGCCCGACGGGATCCTGATCACCCTTCCGCTCACCCAGGAGGAGCTCGCCGGCTGGACCGGCTCCTCGCGCGAGGCGGTCAGCAAAGCCCTTAGTACGCTGCGCTCGCTTGGGTTCATCGAGACCCGCAGGCGCGCGATCACCATCCGCGACGCCATCGGCCTGCGCAAGCGCGCGGTCTGATCAGGCGCTCGCTGGTCGGCAACGGTCGAACTGCCGGGGTCAGCGGGTAAAACTTCACAGACCCGCCCAGGCGAAGCCCGTATAACCAGCCTCATGGCAGTCGCCACCGGCAGGGGCCGCAGCAGGACGGCGCAAGCGGGAACCCCCACCCCAATCGTCACGGAGCCCGTTCGCGGCCAGTACCCGGACCCCAGGCTCTGGATGCTCACGGGGCACGACCAGCGGCGGGCGGGACTCGCCGGACGCTGGCCCAGGCCGCCCCTGGCGCACCTCACCGGGATGGAGTTCTCGCGGGCCAACGACGACGGCGTCACCTGGGAGCAGCCCATCTCACCGTGGTTCCTGACGTCGGAAGGTGTGGTTCCGGGCGGATTCCTGGCCGCCGTCACCGACGCCGCGCTGAGCAGCGCCATTTCCTTCCGTATGCCCCCCGGGACTGCGTCCTCGGCCACCGAGATCGCTATCGATTTCCTCCAGTCGGTCGCCCTGGAAAGCGGACCGCTAGTCGCCTACGGCCGGCAGGTCCACGCCAACGACCGCCTTGCGCTTTCGGAATGCACCGTGTGGGACGCCTCCGGGGCGCCCGTGGTCCACGCCACCTCCCGATCCATGCTGGAGCCGGCCGCGGCCATGCCCGAAGGCGCGTGGGACCTCCAAGCGCCCGGGGCCGTCGACGCCTTCATCGAGTCCCTGCCCAGGATGGAGGAGCCGGCCTATGCCACACCGGACCCCTATCGCCGGCCCCAGGTCGGCGAGGTCTTGCCGCCGTCGACCTGGAAGCGCCTCACGGGAAAGGTCATTCTTGACCAACAGATCGCCGGCAGGTTGCCGATGCCCCCGATTCACTACCTGACAGGCATGCGGCCGACCGCCACCGGCAACGGCGAGGCCACCCTGGCGATGCCGGCGTCGGGATGGCTGACGAGCGGGTCGGGCAGCATCCAGCGAGGCTGCCTGGCGATGCTGGCGTACTCCAGCCTTGCCTCAGCGATCCAGACCACCGTCGACACCCATACCGGCCACCTGCCCATTGACCTGAGGGTCAACTTCCTGCGCCCGGTCTTCCCGGACCCGGATGGCGGCGAGCTGATAGCGCACGGCATGGTGGTCCACCGCGGACGCAGCCTGGCCGTGGCCGAGGCCGAGATCCTCGACGCCGACGGCAGGCCGGTTGCGGTGGCCTCGGGAACCCAGATGCTTCTCCCCGGCCAGCCGGCGTCGAGCTTCGTCTAGACGGTCGTGCTAAGCCTGACCCTCAGCTAACCGCCGTACCGGCCAGCTCGGCGAGGGTTTCGAAGAAGTCGGGGTAGGAGACCCCGGCCGCCGCGGCGCCGCTGAGCTCGGTCTCGCCCACGGCCAGCGCGGCCGCCACGGACAGGCTCATGGCCATGCGATGGTCTCCGTGGGAGTCCACCTCAGCGCCGTGGAGGCGGCCGCCGGTCACCAGAAGGTCGTCGCCCTCGGTTCTCACCTGCGCTCCCATCCGCCTCAGCTCGGTGGCGACAGCCTCGACACGATCCGTCTCTTTGAGGCGCAGCTCGGCGAGGCCCCGGAATACGGTCGTGCCCTCCGCCACCGCGGCGGCGACCGCCAGGATCGGAACCTCGTCGACCATGGCCGACACCTCCTGAGGCTCCACGACGGTGCCGTGAAGGGTGGAGCTGCGGGCCGTGATCGTCGCCGCCGGCTCGCCACCGGCGTCGGTCTCGGCGCCGATTTCGACGGCTGCACCCATCCGGCGCAGAACCTCCAGGAAACCCATACGGGTCGGGTTCACGTCGACGCCAGTGACGGTGACCTCGGCGTCGGGATGGGCGATCGCAAGCGTCAGCCAGAAGGCCGACGACGACGGGTCGCCCGGGACGGCGAGCCGGAAGGCGGGCAGCGAGGTGGGTGGGCGAAGCCGGATCGCGTCACCCGTCTCGATGTCGACGCCAAGCCTCCTCAGCATCCGCTCGGTGTGATCTCTGCCAGTGTCGCGGCCGACGATGAAGGTCTGCCCCTCAGCGTTGAGCCCGGCCAAAAGAATCGCGGTCTTCACCTGGGCGCTGGAGACGCTTAGGTGATGGTCGGCCCCCTGCAGCTGCACCCCGCGCACAGTCACCGGTGGCATTCCCGCCGGCGAGGTAGCCACCTCGGCGCCCATGCGTCGGAGGGGGTCGCTCACTCGTGCCATCGGGCGCCGGCTCAACGACCCGTCGCCTACCAGGGTCGCCTCAATGCCGGGGATCCCCGACAGCAGCCCCATCAGGAATCGCATCGTCGCACCGGAGTTGCCGCAGTCCAAGGCCGCCCCCGGCGACGTCAGTCCGCGCAGGCCGACCCCGGAAACAGAAGTCTCGCCGGCGCTGTCGTCGACCGAGACCCCGAGCGCCCGAAGACAGGCAACCATCGAGTCCTGGTCCTCCCCCGCCGCTCGTCCGGCGATTGTCGAGGTCCCCTCCGCGATCGCGGCCAGCACCAGGGCGCGATGCGAGATCGACTTGTCGCCGGGAACGGTTACCCGGCCGCGGACCCGGGAAGCGGGCTGCAGCCGCACCAGCCCGCTCACAGCTCGGCCTGGCCGGCGGTCCACTGGTGGCGCGTCTCGCGGGCCGCCAGCAGGAGGTCTAGCAGGGCCGCGCCGTCGGCGCCTTCGATGGCGCCCTCCAGCTCAGCCAGCGCCGACCGCAAGGCAACCCAGGCTCGGAGCACCTCGTCTCGGTTGGCGTCGGCGATGGCGGCGTACATCTCCGAGTCGCCCGCGGCCAGCCGGCTGACATCGCGGAATCCTGACGACGCCAGCTCGGACGCCTTCTCCCAATCGGGCTGGCGGCCGACCGCCAGAAGGTATGCCGAGCTGACCAGGAAGGGGATGTGGCTGACCAGCGCGACGTAGCGGTCGTGATCTTCGGGAGACAGGTTGAGGGGATGTGCGCCGATGGCCTGGATCGCCTCGAGGAAGTCGGCGAAGGGCTCCGCGGCCGCGGTCACGTGAGGGGTATAGGCCCAAGCGCGGCCCGCGAAGAGGTCGGCCTCGGCGTGCTCGATGCCACTGACCTCTTTGCCCGCCATCGGGTGCCCGCCGAGGAAGGGGTTGCGCCCCAGGTCCAGGGTCTTCACCGCGTGAGCGACAACCGAGCCCTTCACCGAACCCACGTCCGTGACTCGCGCGCCCTCGGCGAGGTGCGGCCTGGAGTCCTCGAGCACGGCGGCGGTCACCGCCAGGGGACAGGCCAACACCACCAGGTCGCTGCCCGAGATTGAATCCAGGGCGGTTCCTGCCCTGCTGACCGCCCCAAGGCTCTCGGCCAGCTCCGCCGTCTCCTGGCGACGGGCCACACCCACCACCTCGACCTCGGGGAGGGCGCGGCGCAGGGCCAGCCCCAGGGATCCCCCGATCAGGCCCAGCCCGACAATCGCGACGCGCTCCATCGAGTGATTATCGAGTTGGGGACGCGAGGCGGGGCGGCGAGGGCTAGGCCAGGGACCGCCCAACCGCCTCGGCGACGCGCCGGACCGATCCCATCAGCTTGGCGAAGTTGTCGAACTTGAGCGACTGGGGGCCGTCAGAGTAGGCCTCGGCGGGGTTGGGGTGGACCTCCAGCATCAGGCCGTGAGCACCGGCGGCGACGCCGGCGCAGGCCATCGCCTCGACCCAGCGCCAGCTCCCGGTGCCGTGGCTGGGATCGACCACGATGGGGAGATGGGACAGCTCTCGGACAACCGGCACGGCGTTGAGATCGAGGGTGTTGCGGGTCATCGGCTCGAAGGTGCGGATACCCCGCTCGCAGAGGATCACCTGGTAGTTGCCGCGGCTGAGGATGTACTCCGCGGCCAGCAGCCACTCCTCGATGGTCGCCGAGAGGCCGCGCTTGAGCATCACCGGTTTGTGGACCTGGCCGACCTCATAGAGCAGGTTGTAGTTCTGCATGTTGCGGGCCCCGATCTGGAGGATGTCGGCCGAATCCGCCACCGCCGCCACGTCGTTGGGCGCCATCACCTCGGTGATCACCGGCAGCCCGGTGGCAGCGCGCGCCTCCTCAAGAAGCTTGAGCCCGTGGAGGCCCATTCCCTGGAAGGTGTACGGCGACGTCCTCGGCTTGAAGGCTCCGCCCCGGAGGAAGTGGGCGCCCGACTCCTTCACCGCCACCGCCGTGGACATCAGTTGCTCGCGGCTCTCGACCGCGCACGGTCCGGCCATGATGAAGACGGTGTCGCCGCCGATGGGCACGCCGCCCACCCTGTACACCGAGTCGTCGGGGTGCCACTCGCGCCCGGAGAGCTTGAAGGGCTTGGTGATGGGGATAATCTGCGCCACGCCCGGCAGCTGGATCAGGCTGTCCTTGATCTCGATGGCGTTCGGCCCGATGACGCCGATGACGGTGTCGGTCTCGCCCTCTGAGAGGTGGGCCTTGAAGTTGAGCGATTCGATCTGGTGGATGACTCGCTCGACCTGCTCCGCGGTCGCCTCCTTGCGCATCACGACGATCATTCGTCTCCCCTCCCCGCCCGCAGACGGTCCAGGTCGGCCTTGATCTCGGCAGCACGCCGCAGGTAGACGAACTGCATATCCGACGCCGGTCGCTCAGTGTTGAGCAGGATCATCACGCGGATGCATTTGGGGATGCTGCGAGGGTTGGATTCGACCACGTTCATCTCGTGGCCGCAGAGCAGCGGCACCTCGGTCCAGCCCAGCTTGCGGGCCGCGATCGCGGGGAATTCCGCTGTCAGGTCGGTGGTGGTGGTGAACCAGACCCCGGCGATATCCGCCGGGTCGATGGCATTGGCGTCGATCAGCCGGCTGAGCAGCTCGCTGGTCGAGGCCTCGATCTCGCCGGCGTCGTCGCTCTCGACGGTGGTGGCGCCTCGGATGCCGCGGATCGCCATCAGGCGCCGCCCTTGATCCATCGGACGAAGTCGCCTCCGGCCGTGGCCGGGTCGTCCTCACGCTTGCCGATCGCCTCGAGCAGGGCGCTGCCCACCGCCGCCGCGTCGGCCTTGCCGTGCAGGCTGGCCAGGTGCTCGGGCTTGGAGATCCCGAATCCGAGGGCCAGCGGTGTCGAGGTCATGGCGCGAATTCTCCCTAGGAAGCTGTCGACATCGGCTCCGATGGCCTGCCGGCTACCGGTCACGCCGGTCACCGATACGCAGTAGATGAAGCCGGTGGCCTGCTCCGCCACAAGGCGCATCCGCGCCTGCGTGCTGGTCGGGGCGAGGAAGAATATCAGGTCGAGGCCGGCGCCCTGGCAAGCTGAGCGGAGCTCACCGGTCTCCTCCAGCGACAGGTCCACCAGGATCAAGCCGTCCACCCCGGCGTCGGCGGCGTGCTCGGTGAAACGATGGACGCCGTAGGCCAGGACCGGGTTGAGGTACCCCATGAAGACGATCGGCACTTCGCTCCGCTGGCGGATCTCCCAGGCGACCTCGAGGCAGTGCGCCACCGTCACCCCATTGGCCAGCGCCCTCTGTGACGTCGCCTGGATCGTCCTGCCCTCGGCCAGCGGGTCAGAGAACGGGATCCCGAGCTCGATCATGTCGGCGCCGGCTTTCGCCAGCGCCAGCGCGATGTCAGGGGTCGAATTCAGCTCCGGGTATCCAACCGTGATGTAGGCCAGCAATCCGAGCCGGTCCTCGGCGCGCAAGGTATCGAACAGCGGGGAGATGCGGCTCATGGCGAAGGCGTCAGCCGGCCGGGTCGAGATCCGACGCGGTGGCGGTGGCGGTGACGATGGCGGTGGCGCGCACTGTGTCGATGTCCTTGTCGCCCCGCCCCGAAAGGCATACCAGCACCGGCGCCGCCAGGTCGCCCTGCATCGCCCGGGCGATGGCGTGGGAGCTCTCCAGCGCCGGGATGATGCCCTCCAGCAGGCACGTCCGGTGGAATGCCTCGAGCGCCTGCGCGTCGGTGATCGACTCGTAGCGCGCCCGCCCGCTGTCGTGTAGCAGGCTGTGCTCTGGGCCGACGCCGGGATAGTCGAGACCGGCGCTGATCGAATGCGTCGCCGCGACCTGCCCGTCCTCGTCCTGCAGTAGGTAGCTGAAGGAGCCGTGGAGCACCCCTGGACGGCCGGCGACTATGGAGGCGGCGTGCTTGCCGCTGGAGATGCCGGTGCCGGCCGCCTCGATGCCGAGGAGCTGCACGTCGGCGTCGTCGCGGAAGGCGTGGAAGATCCCGATGGCGTTGCTGCCGCCGCCGACGCAGGCCACCACCGTCGCCGGCAGACCGCCGGTACGCTCCAGGAACTGCGCCCGCGCCTCGCTGCCGATCACCGACTGGAAGTCGCGGACCAGCTCCGGGTAAGGGTGCGGCCCGACGGCGGAGCCGATAATGTAGTGGGTGTCGCGGACGTTGGTCACCCAGTCGCGGATGGCCTCGTTGGTGGCGTCCTTCAGCGTCTGCGAGCCGGTCTCCACGGGCTCGACGTCCGCTCCCAGCAGCTTCATCTTGTAAACGTTGAGGGCTTGGCGCCGCATGTCCTCCACGCCCATGTAGACCAGGCAGGTCATGCCGAAGCGGGCGCAGACGGTGGCGGTTGCGACGCCGTGCTGGCCGGCGCCGGTCTCGGCGATGATCCGCGTCTTGCCCATCCGCCGCGCCAGCAGGATCTGGCCCAGCGCGTTGTTGAGCTTGTGGGCGCCGGTGTGGAGCAGGTCCTCGCGCTTGAACCAGATCTGTTCCCCGACCTCGTGCGACATCCGCTCGGCCAGGTAGAGCGGCGTCGGGCGACCTCCGTAGTCGCGATTGAGGTCGGCCAGCTCGGCAGCGAAGCTGTCGTCGGCTCGCGCCGCCGCGAGCGCGGCCTGCAGTTCCTCCAGCGCGGGCATAAGCGTCTCGGGCACGTACTGCCCTCCAAACTGCCCGTACCGCCCAGGGGTCCCGGCTGCCTCAGCCAACCGTTGCCGGCTCCCGCTCCGCCGCCCGGGCCGCGCGCACGTACTCGCGCACCCGCTCCGGATCCTTGACACCAGGGCTCGATTCCAGCCGGCTCGACGCGTCGACGCCCCAGGGCCGGAGATGTCGCACCGCGTCGCCGACGTTGCCGCCGAACAGCCCGCCGCTGAGGATCAGCCGGTAGTGGAGGGCGAGGTCCTCGGCCCAGTCCCATGGAAAGACCTGGCCGGTTCCACCGGGAAGGCCGGCCTTGTGGGCGTCGGTGAGCAGGATCGCTCCGGGCGGCCACGACACCGCCGAGGCCGACGCCGCCGACGCCAGCCTGACCGCCTTGATCACCGGCAGGTCGAGCGCCGACGCGTCCTCCCAGGTCTCCTGGCCGTGAAGCTGGACGGCGCTGAAGCCGACCTCCGCCGCGATCTCGGCAACCTCGGCGATGGGGCGGTCCACGAACACCCCCACGGTGTCGACGTCGGGGGGCATCTCGGCGACGATGGCGCGGGCCCGGGCCGGCGACATCGTACGCGGGGTGCCCTCGACCATGATGAAGCCGAGCATGTCGGCGCCCGCGTCGACTGCCACCATCGCTGTCTCGAGCTCGGTGTTGCCGCAGACCTTGATCCTCATCGCGTGGCCACCCCGGCGCCGAGCAGCTCGCGGACCTTGGCGGCCGGGTCGTCCGCCGTCATCAACGCCTCCCCGACCAGGACCGCCCGCGCCCCGGCGGCCGACGCCGCGGCCACGTCCTCGCGGCTCTTGAGGCCGCTCTCGGCCACCATCGGGATGCCCTCGGGCAGGCTCCTGGCAACGACCGCGAAGAGGCCGTCGATCACCTCGAACGTCGCCAGCTCGCGCTGGTTGACGCCGAGCATGTCGGGTCGGGCAGAGACCGCGGCGTCGAGCTCGGACTCGTCGTGGATCTCGATCAGCGTCTGCAGCCCGATGTCGCGCGCCCGAGACGCCAGCTCGGCCAGGGAGGCCGGCTCCAGGATCCGAGCGATCAGCAGCACCGCGTCAGCGCCGTGGGCACGGGCCTCTAGCAGCTGAAGCGGGTCGATGATGAAATCCTTTCGCAAAAGCGGCGCGTCCACCGCCGCCCGGGCGGCGTCGAGGTGGGCGAGCTCGCCGTCGAAGTCGGCGTTGGTGAGCACCGATACGGCGCTGGCCCCGGCGCTGATATAGGCCCGGACGCGGTCGGCTATGTCGTAGTCGGCGTCCAGCAGCCCCCGCACCGGGGAGCGCCGCTTGCACTCGGCGATCAATGCCGGATGGGGTCCGTCTTTGATGGCGCCGACAAAGTCGCGAGGGGCAGCGGCGTCTTCGGCGGTCTCGCGCAGGCGAGCTTCGTCGGGCGGGTTGGCGGCCAGGGCGCGACGCTGACGGTCGACGATGTCGTCGAGGATGGCCACGGTCAGGCGGGAACCGCGACCCGCCGCGAGCAGAGATCGAGGAAGTTGCGGAGCAGCTCGTGACCGGCGTCGGTGAGGATCGACTCGGGATGGAACTGCACCCCCTCCACCGGATATTCGCGGTGGCGCAGCCCCATCAGCACCCCCTCGCCCGAGGGGCCGGGGGTCCAGGCCGTGGCGACCAGAGCTGCCGGCATGTCAGGCTCGACCACCAGCGAGTGATAACGGGTCGCGGTCAGCGGATTGGGCAGGCCGGCGAAGACCCCCTTGCCGTCGTGCTCGACCTGGGACAGCTTGCCGTGCATCACCAGCGGCGCCCGCACCACGCGCCCGCCGAATGCCTCGCCGATGCACTGGTGTCCGAGGCAAACGCCCAGGATCGGCGTCTCCGCGCCCAGCTCGCGGACCAGGTCGGTGCAGATGCCGGCCTCGGCGGGGGTGCATGGTCCCGGCGAGATCACGATCCCCAGCGGCGACATCGCTGCCACCTCGGCGATGGTGGCGGCGTCGTTGCGGATCACCTCTGGCGTCTGGCCCAGCTCGCCCAGGTACTGCACCAGGTTGTAGGTGAAGGAGTCGTAGTTGTCGATCACCAGCAGCGGTCCGCTCATGGCAGGCGCGGCTGGTGGGCCAGCTCGACGGCGCGCCGCAGCGCCGCGATCTTGTTCTCGGTCTCCAGCAGCTCCTCCGTTGGCGAGGAGTCGGCGACGATACCGCCGGCTGCCTGGAGATGAGCGAACTGGTCCTTGACCACCACCGTCCGGATGGCGATGGCGGTGTCGAGGTTGCCTCCGAAGCCGATATAGCCGACCGCGCCGGCGTAGACGCCTCGAGCTGTGGGCTCCATCTCGCCGATGATCTCCATGGCCCTGATTTTAGGAGCGCCGGTCACGGTGCCCGCCGGGAAGCAGGCTCGCAGCGCGTCGAAGCTGTTGCGCCCGGCGGCGAGCCGCGCCGTGACCCTGCTGACCAGGTGCATGACGGCGGAGTAGCGCTCCACGAACATCAGCTCCGGCACCTTTACGCTGCCCACCTCGGCGAAGCGGCCGACGTCGTTGCGGCCGAGATCCACCAACATCAGGTGCTCGGCGCGCTCCTTCTCCGAGCCGACCATCTCGGCCTCGAGCCGGGCGTCGTCGGCGGCGTCGCGGCCGCGGCGGCGGGTGCCCGCGATGGGGCGGTACTCGACCTCGCCGTCCTCGACCCTGACCAGGATCTCCGGCGAGGTGCCGACGATCGCCGTCCCCCGTCGCCGCTCGCCGGCGTGGCCGGGCAGGCGCAGGTAGTACATGTATGGCGACGGGTTGACGGTCCTCAGCACCCGGTAGAGATAGAACGGGTGCGCGGTCATCGGCACCGAGAGCCGCCGCGAGACCTGGACCTGGAAGATGTCGCCGGCCAGGATGTACTCCTTGCAGCGCTCCACCTTCTCCATGAACTCGGGCCCTTCGATGTTCCACTTCCCTTCCACAGCCTCGTTGGGGGCGTAGTCCGGGCCGGGCGGGCTCTCGGCGCCGTCCAGCCGCGTCGCCATCTCTTCGATCCGGGCGACGGCCTCCCCGTATGCGGCGTCTACGTCGGTGCCGGGCTCCAGGCGAACGTGGGCAATGATGGTGCGGCGGTGAAGCAGGTGGTCGAACACGACCAGGCTGTCGCTCAGGAAGAAGACCGCGTCGGCCAGCCCCAGGGGATCTTCACGGGGCGCGGGAAGAGTCTCGAAGTAGCGCGCTGCCTCGTACGCGAGGTAGCCGACCAGCCCGCCCGAGAACCTGCCGCTGAGGCTCTCATCGGGCGCCTGGCGGAGGTCGCGAACCAGGTCCTCGAGGTAGGCGATCGGGTCGGTGAAGGTCTCGGTCCGGGTGGCGCCGCCGGTCTCCAGGGTCGCGACGCCGGCGTTCATCGTGACCGCGGCCCGCGGCTCGCCGCCGATGAAGGAGAAGCGGCCGAGCCGCTCACCGCCCTCCACCGACTCCAGCAGGAACCCCGGCCGGTCCTGGTTCAGGCGCCAGTAGGCGGTCACCGGCGTCTCGGTGTCGGCGAGGTCGTGGCGGTGCACGGGGATCAGGTTGTAGTTGGCGGCCAGCCGGCGGACCTCGTCAAGCGAGGGCGTGACCAGGGGCGACTCCGCCGGGCGGGTGGCGGCGGGGGCGGTCAGGTGCGCGCCGCGGCGGGCTGCCGCAGCCGAGCCGCTCCTTCCCCGGCCAGGAAATCCCGGATGCGGCCGACGCCCTTCTCCAGGGTGGCCACGTCGGTGGCGTACGAGAGCCGGATGAATCCCTTGCCCATGGCTCCAAACGCGGTCCCCGCCAGGACCGCGACGCCGGCCTCGGCGAGGAGGGCATCGGCGAGAAGGTGCTCGTCGATGCCGGTTTCGGTGATGTTGGGGAAGACGTAGAAAGCGCCTCCAGGGCGGTGGCAGTGCACCCCCGGGATGGTGTTGAGACCGTCGACGACGGTGTCGCGACGGACGCGGTACTCGTCGACCATTCGCTTGACCGACACCTCTGACTCGGGGGCGTCGAGCGCTGTCAGAGTAGCCACCTGGATGAACGCGGTGGCGCAGGAGCTGCTGTTGATCATCAGGGTCTCCATCGCCTTGATCAGCTCGGCCGGAGCCACACCGATGCCAAGCCTCCAGCCGCACATGGCGTACGCCTTGGAGAGGCCGTCCATGATGATCGTCCGCTCACGCATCCCGGGGATCGACGCGATCGAAGGGCACTCGCCCTCGTAAGCGATCTGGGAGTAGATCTCGTCCGACACCACCCACAGGTCGTGCCTCACGGCCAGCTCGGCGACCGCCAACAGGTCCTCCTGGTGGAGGATGCCGCCGGTTGGGTTCTGGGGCGAGTTGAGGATGATCATCCGGGTCCTCTCAGTGACCAACGAGGCCAGCTCGGCGGCGTCGAAACGGAAGCCGCTCTCCTCGCGCAGCGCCAGCGAGACCGGGCGGGCGCCCATGAAGCTGACCAGGGAGGCGTAGACCGGGTAGCCCGGGTCGGGCACGATCACCTCGTCGCCGGGCTCGATCAGCGCGAGCATGGCGAACAGCAGGATGTTCTTGCTCCCCGGTGTGAGGATCACCTCCGACGCCGCGACGTCATTGCCGATGCGGGCGGCGTAGTGCGAGGCGACACCCTCGCGCACCTCAGGGATCCCGCCCGCCGGGGTGTAGTGGGTGTAGCCGTCCTCGATGGCGGCCTCGGCGGCGGCGATGATGTGCGGCGGTGTCGCGAAATCCGGCTCACCGATCTCGAGGTGCACGACCTCGGTGCCCTGCTGCTCGAGGAGCTTGGCCCTGGCCAGGACTTCGAATGCCGACTCGGTCCCGAGTTGGGACATGCGCTGAGCCCACCGCATAGTCCGGCTGATTCTACCGGCTCCCCCGAAGGCCGATTCGAATACGTCTGTCGCGGCAGCCGAATACAGGGCGGTCTTACACTCTAGTTCGCAAGAGAATTACGAGGTACCGGATGCTCGCCCAAGAAGAAGAGAAGGCCGTAGGCGCGGCCAAGCCGATCGTCAACGATTTCACATTCCAGGCGGCCACCATAAACGGGTCCGGCAGCCAATCGTCCAACCTGGTGCTGACGAGGGCGCTGTTCTCGATGGGGATCCCGGTGGCGCCCAAGAACGTCTTTCCTTCCAACATCGAGGGTCTGCCCACCTGGTTCAATATCCGGGTCAGCCCCCAGGGCTACCAGTGCGTCAACGGTGAGGTCAACGTCCTGGTGGCGCTGAATCCCACCACCTGGCAGCGCGACATCCATGGCGTCAACTCCGGCGCGGCGGTGATCCACGAGGACAGCTACCCCGTCGTCGGCAACATGAAGCGGGACGACGTCAACTACTACGCGGTCCCCTTCCACAAGCTCGGCCAGGAGCACATCGACAACCCCGACCTGCGCAAGTACCTGACCAACATGATCTACGTCGGCGCGGTGGCGTGGCTGCTGGACATCCCGCTGGAGCGCATCGAAGAGGCCCTCACCCAGCAGTTCAGCACCAAGCCCAAGGCGGTGGCCCTGAACATGAAGTCGGTCCAGGTCGGGCTCGACTACTGCAGGGAGAACCACCAGAAGGCCGACGCCTACAGGGTCGAGCCGATGAAGGGCAAGGTCGAGGGCAAGATCCTGATCGAGGGCAACGAGTCGCTGGCCCTTGGGGCGCTGATGGGCGGCGTCACCGTCGCGGCCTGGTACCCGATCACCCCGTCCTCGAGCGTCGCCGAGTACCTCGACAAGTACGCCGACCGATTCCGCAAGGACGACAAGACCGGCGAGCGAAAGATCGCGATCATCCAGGCCGAGGACGAGCTCGCCGCCATCGGCATGGTCATGGGCGCCGGCTGGGCCGGGGCGCGCGCGATGACCGCGACGTCGGGCCCCGGGCTCTCCCTGATGGCGGAGTTCGCCGGGCTCGGGTACTACGCCGAGGTGCCCTCGGTGATCATGGACATCCAGCGGATCGGGCCGTCGACGGGGCTGCCGACGAGGACCTCGCAGGGCGACATCGAGTCGGCGCACCTGCTCTCGCATGGCGACACCAAGCACGTGCTCCTGATCCCCGGCACGGTTCAGGAATGCTACGAGTTCAGCCAGATGGCGTTTGACCTGGCCGAGCGCCTGCAAACCGTGATCTTCGTGATGAGCGACCTCGACCTTGGCATGAACCTCTGGATGACGGAGCCTTTCAAGTACCCCGACAAGAAGTACGACCGCGGCAAGGTGCTGCGAGCCAAGGACCTGGAGCGCGTCGGCGAGTGGGCTCGCTACCGCGATGTCGACGACGACGGCATCCCCTGGCGCACGGTCCCGGGCACCAACCACCCCAACGCCGGCTACTTCACACGCGGTTCGGGCCACGACGAGTACGCCGCATACACCGAGCTCCCCGAGGTCTACGAGCGGGTCATGGACCGGCTCAAGAAGAAGTACCGCACCGCGCGCAAGTACATGCCGCCGGCGATCGTGGAGGACAAAGGCAACCCCGTCGGGATCATCGCGTACGGCACCAGCCACCACGCCATGGTCGAAGCCCGCGACCAGCTGCTACAGAAGGGGCTGCGTACCGACTACTGCCGGGTGCGCTCGATTCCGTTCCCGCAGGACGTGCTCCGCTTCATCGCCCGCCACGAGCGGGTCTACGTCGTCGACCAGAACCGCGACGGCCAGATGTACGACCTGCTCCGCCTGACCATGAACGCTGCCCAGGACACGATGGTCTCGGTGCGTCACTACGACGGCACGCCGATCCCGGCGCGCTCGATCGTCGCGCCGATCCTGATCGACCAGGGCCTGGCCTCACCCGCCGAGTTCGAACGACCCCGCCAGGTTTACGCCCTGCCGGTCGAAGGAGCCAACACATGAGCGACAAGGAAAGCCGCAAGCAAAACCGGGATCCGCAGGCGCCCGAGAACACGCCCCGGGTTGACGCCAGCCAGATCCAGGCCAACGAGACACCACCCGAGGAGGGCCGGCGTCGCAAGGAATCGGCGTCGCGCGGATCCACCAGCGGCACCAGCCAGAGCTCGGGAGACGACGGCCACGCAGCGACCGCGACAGCGGAGAAGCCGTCGGCCAACGGCCACAACCACATCGGGCTGCTGCGCGACACCTACAAGGGCGCTCCCACCACCCTCTGCGCCGGCTGCGGCCACAACGCCATCACCAACCACATCATCAGGGCCTTCTACGAGTACGGGGTGGAGCCCTACAAGCTGGCCAAGATGAGCGGCATCGGCTGCTCCTCCAAGGCGCCGGCGTATTTCGTCAGCCAGGCCCACGGCTTCAACAGCGTCCACGGCAGGATGCCGTCGGTGGCGACCGGCGCCAAGCTCGCCGACGGTGAGCTGGTGGTGGTCGGCGTCAGCGGCGATGGCGACACCGCCTCGATCGGGCTGGGCCAGTTCTGCCACATGATCCGGCGCAACCTGGACATGGTCTACATCTGCGAGAACAACGGCGTTTACGGGCTGACCAAGGGCCAGTTCTCGGCCACCGCGGACATCGGCAGCGTCCAGAAGGGCGGCAAGCCCAACGAGTTCGAGATGATCGACATCTGCGGGCTCGCGATCGAGCTGGGCTGCTCCTTCGTGGCGCGAAGCTTTTCCGGCGACGGCAAGCAGGTGGTGCCGCTGATCGAGGCGGCGCTGGCGCACCAGGGCACCGCGCTGCTCGACATCATCAGCCCCTGCGTCACCTTCAACGACCACGAGGGCTCGACCAAGAGCTACAAGTACGTCAAGGAGCACGACATCGCGCTCCAGGAGCTGGACTTCATCCCCTACTTCGAGACCATCGAGGCGGACTACGCCGAGGGGACCAGCACCGAGATCGAGCTCCACGACGGCTCCAAGATGGTGCTGCGGAAGCTGGGCGAGGGCGACCACGATCCCCACAGCCGCATCGAGGCGCTGAAGGTGATCCACGACGCCCGCGAGAAGCACGAGCTGCTCACCGGGCTGCTCTACGTCAACCCCGAGATGCGCGACCTCAACACCCGGGAGAGCCTTCCCACCAAGCCGCTGCGCGAGTACCAGGAGGAGGAGCTGCGCCCGTCGCGGGAGCAATTTGAGGCGCTCATGAGGGAGTACGCCTGAGAGCTTCCGGCTAGCAAACGCCGGGTTGGGGTTAGCGGACCACCGCGGCCGCCGCCGGGACGGGTTATTGGGTGACACGGCCTGAGGGCCTGGAGCTTTAGCGACCCACCTCAGGAGTACGTCGCAGGGAGCCCACAAGGGTCGCGTCGCTACGTCACCAACAACCCGTCCCGGCGGCACCCGCAGCGCACGGTTAGCAACCAACCCGGCGCGCGCTGGAGGGAGGCTGCCAGGCGGACTCGCGCTCTTCGCTTGGCAGGGAGACGGGCGGTTCGGCGGCAGCCGGTAAGATTTGGCCCTAGTGCCGCCCTGGTGGAATTGGTAGACACGCAACGTTCAGGGCGTTGTGAGCGCATGCTCGTGGAGGTTCGAGTCCTCTGGGCGGCATATCTGGCAACCAGACCCGGCAGGTTTGGAGTACGGGGAGAAAGCAGGGAAGGCTCGAAACCCTGCCCTCTCACCCGTGCGCCCAGCATGCCGCAGGGGTAGTGACGGACCCGTGACTCCGCGGTTACAGCTGAGCACCGCGGACTAACGTTTTTGCTCAGTAGAGCGTTCTCCTCCGTCGAGAGTCCTGTCAAGGAGCGGTCGTCCTGTCCCCGCGACAGTCCAGTCGGTTTGGAAGATATCTTGGTCGGCGCGGGCCGGCGCACCCCGAACTACTTCCAGACGCGACTGGAATTGAGGTACCAGCCGCTGACGTAGTCGTAGCGACCGCTGCTCTCCATGGCGGGGTTGAGCCGGACGCCCTTGACCCGGTCGTTGAAGGCGACCAGCACATCCGGGGAGTAGAGGAAGACCGCCGGGTCGTTGGCGCGGAGGATTTTCTGGGCGTCCAGGTAAGCCGCCTTCCGAGTCTTGATATCGAAGTGGAAGCGCCCGTCCTCGAGGTCCTTGTCCAGGCTGGGATCGGCGGCCATGCCGCTGAAGTTGAAGCCGCCTTCAGCCGATTGGCTTGAATGCCAGAGGACGTAGATGTCGGGATCGGGACCGTTGTGGAGCGCCGTCAGGGCAAGGTCGAAGCTCCGGGCCTGGAGCATCTGCAGCAGGTCGGTACCGGGCACCAGGCGGAGCTTGACGCCCACGCCGATCGCGGTCAGGTCAGACGCGATCGACTTGGCGATCGTGCTGTAAGGATCGAGATTCGGCGCGGACAGCTGCAGCCGCAGGTCCTTGCCGTCCTTCTGGCGGACTTTGCCCGGTGATGGCCTCTTCCATCCGGCCCGGTCGAAAGCGGCCCCGGCGGCGGCGGCTTGTGTCGTGGGGCCGGGGTTGGTCGCGGCCGCCCAGGAGATCGTGGGTGGGATGGGCGAATTGTCGAGGCTGGCATATCCCTTGAGGGTGGACTGGATCTCGCCGCGCCGGTCGATCGCCTGGCCTATCGCCTGGCGCACCCCGAGGTCCGACAGCGCCGGTTGCTTCTGGTTGAAGAGCAGCTCGGTGTAGGAGAAGCTGCCGGCCGTGAGCAGGCGCCGGTTGATGGCCGATCCGACGGCCGCCGCGTCCGTGGGGGTAAGGCCGGCGAGCGTGTCGACATCGCCCGCGATGAACGCCTGCACCGCCACGCTTGTGTTGGTGAAGAGCTTCAGGTCGATGCCGTCGATGAGGGGCGGCTCGAAGCTGACGCGGTTCCTCCGCAGCGCCACGCGGTCTCGCGCGACGCTTTCGACGCGAAACGGACCTGAGGTCGGGGCATCGGTCGCGTCACGCAGCGCCGCTGCGGGGCGATTTTTCAACGCATGCTCCGGCAGCAGCCCGACCCGCGTGAGGTTTACGAAGCCGGCGCTGGGCGCGGGCAGCGAGTAGACCACGGTCAGGGGGTCTGGGGCGGTGGCGGTGACCCCTCCCCAGGCTTGACCCGCCTGGGTCTGCGCCAGCCCGGCGTCCTGCAAGACGCGGAGGGTGTAGAGGGCGTCCGCCGAGCTGAGTTTGGTGCCGTCAGACCATCGCACGCCCGGGCGGAGGTGGAACGTGAAGGTCTTGACCCCGGCGTCCACCTCCCACTTGGTGGCCAGCTCGGGAAGCGGCCGCCCATCGGGGCCGGTGCGGGTGAGGCCCCGGTAGAGCAGGGCCGCGACATCCCGCGCGGGTGGCGCGTCCGCAAACGCCGGCAGGAGAGAGAAGCCGCCAGGGTTGGAAATGTCGAGGACGACGCCCTCGCTGATCACGCCGCCGCGCACCGGAACGTCTTTGGTCCTGGCCAGGTACGCGCCGGCGCCGACGGCGATCACCGGTATCAGCAGGAGAACGGCCGCCAGGACGCGGCGTAATCCACCAGGGCGGCCTGCCGAGGCCGGCCGCCGGCCGCTCATCCGATCTTGATGTTCACCACCGAGACGATGACGAAGATCAGGGTGAGCCCGATGGTGATCTGGAACAGGGTGTTCTCGATACCGCGACGCGTGCGGTAGCCGCCGCCCGAGTCTCCCCCACCCCCGATCGTGCCGCCCAGCCCGCTGCTTGACTTCGGTGTCTGCAGCAGGACCGCGAGAACGAGAAGGATCGAGGTGACGAGTTGGATCACCTGCAGGACTCCGTGGATCGGAAAGTTCTTCACGTCGGTCCGGAGATTAGCACATTAGCGGCTTCGATTTGGTCGGCGCCGATACGCTAGAATGTGTAATGTGAGGCGGGGGTTGGGGTCCTTGTCGGCGGCGGCGTTGTGCCTCTGCGCCTGCGCTGATCCGCTCGCCGCCACCGGCCAGCCGCGTCTGCCGGCCGTCGCAACCAGCGTCGGGACGGCACGTCTCGGAGCAACCACGGTGACCCTGATAAGCGACGGCGCCACCGCCGCCAGCCGCATGCGGGAGATGATCAACGCGGCCAAGGCGACCGTGGACGTCGAAATCTACGAGTTCGACCGCATCGACCTCGCCGACGCGCTGGTCGCCGCGAGCGGACGGGGCGTCCGGGTTCGCGTCATCGAGGACCCAACCCTTGACGTGAACGCCGCCACCTCGGCTCGACTGCGCCAGGCCGGCGTGGAGGTGCTGATCTTCCCGGTACAGCCGCGCCAGATCGACCACGTCAAGCTCTTGATCGTCGACTCGGCGACGGCGATCTTCGGTGGCATGAACTGGGGCTCGACGTCGTGGCGAAACCACGATTTCGATCTCGCCGTCAGCGGCCCGGCGGTGGGCCGCCTCGCCTCCATCTTCGCCGCCGACGTGGTCCGAAGCGGCGGTCATGCCGTACTCGGTCGCTCGCCCGCGGACCCCGACGGGCTGAGACTGCTGGCAACCTACCCGGCTGCCGAGGTGAGGCCAGTGGTTCTCGACGAGATCTCTCGCGCGAAGCGCCATGTCTTCATCGAGATGTACGTCATGACCGATTCGGAGGTGATCGCAGCTCTCTCGGCAGCGGCGCGTCGAGGCGTGGCGGTCTTCATCCTCTTCGACCCCAACCAGGACCTCAACCAGCTGGCTGCGGCCCGTCTGCGAGACGCCGGCGTAATCGTTCGCTTCTATCGAACCCGGGGCGAGAAGCTACACGCCAAGTGCATGGAGGTTGACGGCCGGGTCCTGGTTGTCGGCTCCGCCAACTGGACCAGCTCCGGGTTCCTGCACAACCACGAGCTCGACGCCGCCGTCGACAGCCCGGCGCTGGCGGATATGGCGCTGGCGCGGATGGAAGCGGACTGGAAGGCGTCTGGGGGCTAGGCGGGGTGTCCGGCGCCGGGCGCGGGCGGCGCCAGCGAGTCAGTCCTTGGCGGCGACGGCCGCTCGGAAAGCCTCGCGCGCGTCCAGCTGGGCGCGCGTCTCGGGCCCCGCCAGGAACGCGAGCACGACCAGGAATACGACCGCCAGGGCCAGCTCGCCGGCGCCCCCCAGCAGCTGCAGGTCGCCCTTGCCGAGCATGCCCGGAACGATGTCGCTGAAGGAGTGGAACGCCCGCAGGCACACCTCGACGGCGGCGTATCCGAGGCAGAGCGCATAGGCCCATCGACGCAGTGCCAGCAGCCACAGGGAGCCGACGAAGCCAACGGAGTTCAGTGCGATGAGCCCCAGAGCGACCAGGTCCAGGGCGCTGCGGCCCATCCCCAGGCTGATCAGGTAGGACCCGTGGCGGGAGATGGACAGCACTGACACCAGGCCCAGGAAGATCGAGGCGCCGATCAGCTCCTGCGGCGGCACCGGCGCACCCTCGGGAGCCTGCTCATTACCGTATGGCATCGCTCACCTTCAAGGGAAGGTCACGCCAGCGGCGGGGCGGCGGCCGCGACGATGGCGAGAAAATCGGCCGCCACCAGGCTCGCGCCGCCGACCAGCGCGCCATCGACGTTGGCCTGCGTCATCAGCTCGGCGGCGTTGGCGGGGGTGACGGAGCCGCCGTAGAGGACCCGGACCGATTCCGCCACCGCCGGTCCGAGCGCCTGAGCCACCAGCCGGCGGATCAGCGCGCAGCTCTGTTCGGCGTGCTCGGGGGTGGCGGTGCGCCCGGTGCCGATCGCCCACACCGGCTCATAGGCCATCACCAGCTGTAGGCCCTGGGCCTCGTCAAGGCCGGCCAGGCCCGCGGGCACCTGGCGGCTGAGCACCTCCTGGGTGCGACCGGATTCGTTCTCCTCCAGGGTCTCCCCCACGGCGACCATCGGACGGAGGTCGTGGGCCAGTGCCGCATGCACCTTGCGGTTCACGGTGTCGTCGGTCTCTCCGAAGAGGCGCCGCCGCTCCGAGTGGCCGATCAACGCGTAGCGGCACCAGCCGCTCAGCATCGCAGGCGAGATCTCGCCGGTGTAGGCACCACTGACCTCCCAGTAGAGGTCCTGCGCCCCGAGGACCACTCCCGTATCGCCGACGCCGGACGTGGACACCGGCCACAGGCTGGTGAACGGGGGCAGCAGCGCGACCTCGAGGTCATCGAGTCGGGGCAGGCCGGCAGCGATGTCGGCAGCCAGGGCCAGGGACTCCGGCACCGTCTTGTTCATCTTCCAGTTGCCCGCCACCAGCGGGATGCGACTCATGCGGCGTCCTCCAGGGCGGCGATGCCGGGCAGGTTCTTGCCCTCGAGGAACTCGAGGGTGGCGCCACCGCCGGTGGAAATGTGCGTGATGCCCTGGTCGAGCCCAAGACTGGCGACCGCCGCGGCCAGGTCTCCGCCGCCGATGACGCTGACAGCATGGCTGGCAGCGACCGCCCGGGCAAGAGCCTCGGTCCCGTGGCGGAAGGGCTCCATCTCGTAAACGCCGAGCGGCCCGTTCCAAACCACCGTCCCCGCCGCGCCCACCACGGCGCCGAAATCCTCGACGGTTTTCGGTCCGACGTCGAGCATCATCCAGCCGTCCGGGATGGCGTCGGAGGCCACCACCTGTGTCCGGGCGTCCGGTGCGAACGCGTCGGCGACGACCGCGTCAGGCGGGAGCACCAGCTTGTCGCCGGCGTCGGCCATCAGCCGCCGGGCGGTGTCGAGCTGGTCCTCCTCTATCTTGCTCGAGCCAACCGCAGCGCCGGCTGCCTTGAGCAAGGTGCAAGCCATCGCTCCGCCGACAAGCAACCGGCTCACCCGCGGCAGCAGGCTCTCCATGACGCCGATCTTGGTCGAGATCTTGGCGCCCCCGACGATCGCCACCAGGGGTTGCTCAGGGTTGGAAAGGATCCGGCCCAGGAACTCAACCTCGCGCTGCATCAGCAGGCCGGCGGCGCTCGGCAGCCGGGCGGCGACTCCGACCGTCGAGGCGTGGGCTCGGTGCGCCGTCCCGAAGGCATCGTTGACATAGCAGTCGGCCAGCCCGGCGAGCATGTCGGCGAAACCGGGATCGTTGGCCTCCTCGCCGGGCTCGAAGCGCACGTTTTCGAGCATCGCCACCTGGCCCTGACGCATGCCATGCGCGATCGCCTGGGCACTGGGCCCCACGACGTCCTCCGCGACGTCTACCGGCAGACCGAAAAGCTGCCCCAGGCGGTCCGCCGCGGGCCTGACCGAAAGCGCCGGGTCGACCTTGCCGTTGGGCCGGCCGATGTGCGTCACCACCAGGATAGATGCGCCCCCTTCGAGGAGCGCCCGAAACGTCGGTAGCGACTGCCGGATCCGGGAATCGTCGACGATCGTCGATCCCTCCATGGGCACATTGAAGTCGACCCGGAGGAGGACCCTTTTGCCCTCGACGTCGAGGCGGTCGAGGGTGCGGAGCGTCAAGTTGGGAGCAGCGCTGGTCAGGGCCGGTTTTCGGCCACTCAGCTGGCCGACAAGCCCTTCTGGGCCATGAAGCGGACGAGGTCGACCACGCGGCAGGAGTAGCCCCATTCGTTGTCGTACCAGCTGAGGACCTTGACGTGCTTGCCGTCGATGACCATCGTCGACTTGGCGTCCACCACCGAGGACCGGGCGTCGCCCTGGAAGTCGGTGGAGACGAGCTCCTCCTCGGTGTAGCCGAGGATTCCGGCCAGGTCGTCCTCGGAGGCGCGCTTCATGGCGGCGTTGACCTCGTCGACGGTTACATCCCGGTCCAGGACGGCGGTGAGGTCGATCAGTGACACGTCCTTGGTGGGGACCCGCAACGACATGCCGTGGAACTTGCCCTTCAGCTCGGGCAGAACCAGGGCCACCGCCTTGGCGGCGCCGGTGCTGGTGGGAATGATGTTTACCGCGGCCGCCCGCGCCCGGCGCAGGTCCTCGTGGGGCGCGTCCAGGATCTTCTGGTCGGTGGTGTACGAGTGCACCGTGGTCATCAGCGCCGAGGTGATGCCGAACGACTCGTGCAAGACCTTGGCCACCGGCGCCAGGCAGTTGGTGGTGCAGGAGGCGTTGCTGACGATGTTGTGAACGGTTGGGTCGTAGGCCTCCTCGTTCACCCCCATGACGACGGTGATGTCCTCGTTCTTGGCGGGGGCCGAAATGATCACCTTTTTGGCGCCGCCCTTCTCGATGTGCACCTTCGCCTTCTCAGCATCGGTGAAGAAGCCGGTCGATTCGACCACCAGCTCGACCCCCAGTTCGGCCCATGGCAGGTTGCCCGGGTCGCGTTCGGCCAGCACCTTGACCCGTTGACCATCGACCACCAGGTATTCGCCGTCGGCGCTGACATCGCCGCCGTAGGAGCCGATCACGCTGTCGTACTTGAGCAGGTGAGCCAGAGTGGCCGTGTCGGTGATGTCGTTGACGGCGACGACCTCGATGTCGTCGAAGCGCTTGGTGGCGCGGAATACGTTCCGCCCGATGCGCCCGAACCCGTTGATGCCGACCTTGATGGCCATTCAAATCCTCCGTTGCAGGGTGCGTCTCAAGTCACGTTTTCTCGCGGTCAAAACGCTAGACTCTCGCCCCCTGGAAGTGGAGGTGGGCGCCGGTCGTCGGCGGTGCGCGATCAAGGCAAATCTACCAGACCAGCTTCGGCGGCCAGCGCCAGCAGCCGCCGCAGCCGCGCGTTGACAGCCGACTTGCTGAGGCCCAGCCGCTCCGCCATCTGGTCCAGGCTCGCCTGCGGCATCGCCATCCGGGTGGTGGCCATCTCGCGCAAAGCGCGCGGCTGGCGCTGCAGCAGACCGGACACAACCAATCGCCGAGCGGCGGTGACCTGCCGGAGGCTGCTCTCCACGACCCGGCGCAGGTTGGCCGTCTCGGTGTTGGCGAATCGGTTGGCCTGAGCCCTCATTTCCCGCACGATGCGATCGTTCTCGAAACGAAGCACGGCTTGACTCGCACCCATCGCTTTGAGGATGGTGGCGATGTCCTCGCTGCCCTTGACGTACAGGGCTTCTCGAGTGCCGCGCCGGCGCCGGCCGGGTACCACGCCGACCGCTGCCATGGTCGCCGCGATGGCGCCGGCTCCGGCGGGATCGGCAGACGTGATCTCCAGGTGATAACCGCCAGCCCCGACGCTGACGCTGCCGCCGGCCACGTACGCGCCCCGAACCAGGGCCCTCCGGCAGCAGGCTTTCACCGGCACCACCTGATTCGACTGGTGCCGGTCGAGTGCCGCGGTGGTGGGTTCGAAGCTGACGCGGTAGCTGGGGTTGACGCGGGTGGCGCCGCGAATGAAGTGCGCGCCCGCGTGGCTGTGATCGTCACCTTCCAGCAACCTGGCCAGGCGCACCGCCTTGCGGGCCGCGATGTTGCTCGCCAGCCGGATGCTCACCATGTCGCCGCTTGAGACCAGCGGGGCGGCCGCGACGAAACCCTGCAGCTCCGACCGCTGGCAGCACGGCTTGGCGGGCAACTGCAGCGCCAACTCGTGCTTGACGTCGTTCGCGAACGACGCCACCCCGCGCTTACTTCCGCGCGGCGCTCCTGGTCTAGTCGACGAGGTCACGATGCCGAACGATGACCGCCGCCCCTAGAGGCGCCAGCCGCTGCCCCAGCTCCTCGGCCAGCACCACCGAGCGATGGCGGCCGCCGGTGCAGCCGATGGCCACGTACAGCGACGGCTTACCCCACTCGCGGTACCCGGAGACGAGGCCACCGATCAGGGCCGCCGCCCGGTCCAGGAACGGGCCGCTGAGCGGTGAAGCAAGGACGAATTCGCGAATTCGCTGATCGTGTCCATCGAGAGGACGGAGGTCATCGATATAGAAGGGGTTCTCCAGGAAGCGGACGTCGATCACCCAGTCAGCATCGAGCGGCACGCCGTACTTGAAGCCAAACGATCCCACCGTGACGGGCATCGGCCCGTCGCCGAAACGCCCGTCGGTCACCAGGTCCTGGACCCGGCGCACCAGCTCGTCGACCCTCATGCCGCTTGTGTCGATGACCTCCGCCAGCTCCCGGAGCTCTCCCAGCGTAGCGCGCTCAGTAGCCAGTGCCTGACCCAAGCCCGAACCAGAGTCGAGGGGATGCTTCTTCCGGGTCTCGCTGAAGCGATGGACGATGGTGGAGTCGTCCGCGTCCAGGAAGATGAGCCGTATGCCGGCAGCCGTCGACTTGAGCTCCGCTGTCAGTGTCGCAATCTCGTCGGCTGCGGTTCCTCGCGCGTCCACGACCGCGGCCGCCGACCCGTTGCTGGCGGCGATCTCAAGGAACTGCGGCAGCAGCGCCGCCGGCAGGTTGTCGGTGCAGGTGTACCCCAGCATCTCGAGCGCCCTCACTGCCTGAGACTTGCCAGACCCTGAAATGCCGGTCACCAGGACCACTTTGGCTGTCATAGCGCAAACATATACTGCTGCCGATGGACCCTTGCCAGCTTCCAGGCTGCCTCCGTATCGGTGTCGATCCCGTCGCCCTCCACCTTGGGGGCGTGAGCCTCTACTGGTACGGCATCCTGGTGGCGGTTGGTTTCATCGCGGCGGTCCGGCTGGCGATGGTGGCGGCGGCCAGCGACGGACTGGACGAGGATCAGCTGCTCTCTGCCCTGCTGGTGGCGGCGCTGTTCGGGCTACTGGGGGCCCGCCTCTTCTACATCCTCGAGAACAACCCGCTCCACTATGTGGACCCCGCCCACGTGGGAGAGGCGCTCTCACTGTGGCAGGGCGGCCTCAGCTTCTACGGCGCCATCTTCGGGGCCGCCCTGGGCGCGTGGATCTATGCCGCGCGTTACGAGCTTCCCTCCCTCCGTCTCCTCGATATCGGAGCCCTTGCGGCGCCGCTGGGGCTGGCCATCGGCCGGATCGGCAACGTCGTCAACGGGGACATCGTCGGATACAGGACTCACGGTTGGGGCATCGAGTACGCCAATCCCGCCAACCTGCTGGTTCCCCTGCGAGCGCTCGGCCACACCCAGCAGCCGGTCAGCCTCTACGACGCCGCAATCGAAGCGGCGCTTTTCGCGACCCTGCTCTACCTCTATCGCCGGCGCATCCTGCGCCCCGGACAGCTGGCCGGGCTGTTTCTGGTCGGCTGGTCGATGGGCCAGCTGCTGGTGCAGGCGTTCCGGGACACCTCCACCGGCTTTGCCGGACTCAAGGCGGGGCAGCTGGCGGCGCTGCCCATCATCGCCGGCGGTCTCTGGCTGTTTGCGCGTGCCGGTCGCGCCGTGCCTGCGCGCCAGGCGGCTTCAAAGACCGCCTAGCGCACGGCGCCGGAGCCGCTGCGGGAAGCAGACTCCGGAGCATCTGGCAGGGGTGTCCCCCCTCCATCCAGATGTTGGTCACACGCTATGCGCCATGGGTCCCGGCGTCCATCTGTTTGGGCGCACTCGGAATGTGCCGTTTTGCACACTCACCGACTGCCCGCCGGGCGGCTGCCCGCGGCCGATCTTCTAAACCTGCTCTTTGATCGCCCGCGCCACTGCCTCCGGGACGACTGTGGACAGCTCCGTCAGACTGGCCTCGCGAATCCCAGCCAGTGACTTGAACCGCTTGATCAGCTGCCGGCGACGCTTGGGACCAAGGCCGTTAACGCTGTCCAGTGGCGACGCCAGCCGCTCGCGAGCTCGCGTCCGGCGGTGGAAGCTGATCGCGAAACGGTGGGCCTCATCGCGCACTCGCTGGACCAGAAAGAGCGCCGGCGAGCCCAACGGCAGCAGGATGGTGGCGCCGCCGGTAGGGATCAGCTCCTCCTTCTGCTTGGCCAGACCGAAGGTAGCGATCTGGTGCACGCCGAGCTCTTCCATAACCTCCCGGGCTGCGCTGAGCTGGCCTTTGCCGCCGTCGACGATCACCAGGTCGGGGAGGCTCTCGAAGCTGTCGTCGTCCTGCTTGCCGTCGCGCTGGTCGCGTTCGACCCGTGCCGCGGTCAGCCGCAGGAAGCGGCGTCGCAGCATCTCCTGCAGCATGGCGAAGTCGTTGGCGCCCTTGACGCCCTTGATGTGAAAGCGGCGATAGTGGGCCGGGCGCGGTCTACCGTCCTCGAACACAACCATCGACCCGACGGGGTCGGTTCCCATCAGGTTGGAGATGTCGTAGCACTCGATCCGCCGGGGCAGCCGGTCCAGCCCGAGCGCCTCCTGCAGGTCGGCCAGCAGCTTCTCCGACCGCTCGCTGTCGTAGTCCTTCTTGATCGTCGCCTGGGTCAGTGCCTCCTCAGCGTTCTTGGCCGCCATCTCCAGCAACCGCGCCCGTTCCCCGCGCTGCGGAACCGTGATCGAAACCCGGGCGCCGCGCCGGCCGGTCATCCATTGGGAGAGGGTTTCCGCATCGGCGATCATGTGCGGCAGCAGCACGTCCCGCGGGTAGCTGGCGGCGTCGCCGTAGAACTGCCCGGCGAAGCCGTTGAGGATCTCGGCGTCCTCCATCTCCGCCGAGCCCTCCAGCTCGAAGGTCTCCGATCCCAGCACCCGACCGCCGCGAACGGTGAGCACCGCCGCCATCGCGGTGCCCGCGCCGCGTGCCAGGCCGATCACGTCCTGCTCGCGGGCGGACTGCGCCAGCACCGACTGGCGCTGGGCGACGCTCTCCACCGCGGCGGCACGATCGCGAAGCGTGGCGGCCCGCTCGAACTCGAGCGCGTCGGACGCCTCCATCATCTCGGTGCGGATGGTCCGCAACAGCTCCTGCGGCCGCCCTTCCATAAAGACTCCGATCTGCTCCAGGTTCTGGTGGTAGTCGTCGCGGTCGATCAGGCCCTCGCAGGGGCCGGAGCACCTCTTGATGTGGTAGTCGAGGCAGACATGGCCGCGCTTGAAGATGTCGTCGGAGCAGGTGCGGTACGGGAAGATCCGGCGCAGCGTCTTCATGGTGGTGCGCAGCGCGCCCGCGTTTGTGAACGGCCCGAAGTAGCGCGCCCCGTCGTCGGCGATCTTGCGAACCGTGTAGACGCGGGGGAAGTCGCCGGCTCGCGGGATCTTCATGTAGAGGTAGTTCTTGTCGTCTCGGAGGCGGATGTTGTAGCGCGGCCGGTAGCGCTTGATCAGGGTGCACTCGAGCAGCAGCGCCTCCTGGTCGTTGGAGCAAGTGAGGACGTCGAAGTCGAAGACCCGGCTCACCATCTGGGCGGTGCGAGGGTGCTGCTGCCCGGCGGCGACGAAATAGCTGCGCAGCCGGTTGCGAAGGTTGCTGGCCTTGCCGACGTAGATGACCTTGGTCGCCTCGTCGCGCATGACGTACACGCCCGGCCCAGCGGGGGCATGGCGAAGGCGCTCCTTGAGGAGGTCGGGACGATCGCTGATCATGGGGGCGGCCACGATCCGATGTTAGGCGCGGTCAGCTGGACGGACGCGCTCAGGCCAGCTTCGAGGCCGGCACCTGGAGATAAGGCCGCAAGTATTCGCCGGTGTAGGAGCGGGGGTCGGCGGCAACCTCCTCGGGAGTGCCCTGACTGACCACCTCTCCCCCCCGATCGCCGCCCTCGGGCCCGAGGTCGATGATGTGGTCGGCGGTCTTGAGGACGTCGAGGTTGTGCTCGATCACCAGCACGCTGTTGCCGCGATCGACGAGCTGCTGGAGGACGCGGAGCAGCCGCTCGATGTCGGCGAAGTGCAGCCCCGTGGTCGGCTCGTCGAGGATGTAGAACGTCATCCCGGTGTCCCGGCGCGAAAGCTCGGTGGAGAGCTTGACCCGCTGGGCCTCGCCTCCGGACAGCGTCGTCGAAGGCTGGCCCACGCGGATGTATCCCAGGCCCACGTCGGCAAGCGTCTGCAGCTTGCGCGCGATCCGCGGCTGGTTCTGGAAGAGGTCGAGCGCCTCATCGACTGACATGTCGAGGACGTCCGAGATGCTGTGCCCCTTGAAGCGCACCTCCAGCGCCTCGCGGTTGTAGCGCTTGCCCTTGCAGACCTCGCACGGAACATAGACGTCGGGGAGAAAGTGCATCTCGATCTTGATCATCCCGTCGCCCTGGCAGGCCTCGCAGCGGCCGCCCTTGACGTTGAACGAGAAGCGGCCGGGTGTGTAGCCGCGCTCCCGGGCCTCGGGAAGGGTCGCGTAGAGCTCGCGGATGTAGGTGAAGACGCCGGTGTAGGTAGCCGGGTTGGAGCGGGGCGTCCGCCCGATCGGCGACTGGTCGACATCGATCACCTTGTCGAGATGTTCGAGCCCGCTGATGCCCTTGTGCTTGCCAGGCCTCTCCTTGGCGCGATAGAAGTGCTGCGCCAGGGCGCGGTAGAGGATGTCGTTGACCAGCGTCGACTTGCCCGAACCGCTGACGCCAGCGACGCAGATCAGCTTGCCCAGCGGGAAGCTCACGGTCAGGTCGCGAAGGTTGTTCTCGCGTGCGCCCTTGACGACGACCTTTTTGCCGCTGCCCTTGCGCCGGCGCGGCGGCAGCGGGATGGAGCGCTCTCCCCGAAGGAACTGTCCTGTCAGCGACTCCTTGCTTGTCAGCAGGTGGTCGTAATCGCCGCTGAAGACGATCCTGCCGCCGTGCTCGCCGGCTCCTGGGCCGATGTCGACGATATGGTCGGCGTGGCGCATCGTCTCCTCGTCGTGCTCGACCACGATCAGGGTGTTGCCGAGGTCGCGCAAACGCTCGAGGGTGTTGATCAGCTTCCGGTTGTCGCGCTGGTGGAGCCCGATCGAGGGCTCGTCGAGGACGTAGAGCACGCCCATCAGCCGCGACCCGATCTGGGTCGCCAGCCGGATCCGCTGCGCCTCTCCGCCCGAAAGAGTCGGCGTGACGCGATTCAGCGTCAGGTACTCCAGGCCCACGTCGACCATGAAGCCAAGCCTCTCCTTGATCTCCTTGCGAATCTGCACCGCGATCGTCTGCTCTCGCTCTGAGAGCTGCAGTGCCTCGATCCAGCGCAGCGCGTCGGCGACGCTGAGGTCGCAGTACTCGGAGATGTTCTTCTCGCCCACCATCACCGCCAGCGCCTCGGCCTTGAGCCGGCGTCCCTTGCAAACCGGACAGGGGCGGGTGACCATCAGCCGCTCGATCTCGGCCTTGACCCACTCCGACTCGGTCTCCTTGTATCGCCGCTCGAGACTGGTGACGACGCCTTCCACGGTGGCCCGGCGGTAGCGCTTGCGGCCGAACCGGTTGCGATACGCCGGCCGCTTCTGGTCGACGTCGTTGGTCCCGTAGAGAAGAAAGTCGACGTCCTCGTCGGGCAGGTCGCGGATCGGCGTCGTCAGACTGATGCCGTAGCGTTTGGCGATCCACTCGGCGTGCTCGTTGTAGTACATCCCCGACCGCCCCGGGCTCTGGAAGGCGCCGTCGGCGATCGACAACGACTGGTCGGGTAGGACCGCGTCAGGGTCGACCTCGAGCTGCGTCCCCAGCCCGGTGCACTCGGGGCAGGCGCCGTGAGGGCTGTTGAAGGAGAAGTTGCGCGGCTGCGGCTCCTCCAGGCCGGTGCTGCCGTGAACGGGGCACGCGTATGAGAGCGAGAAGAGCGTGTCGGCGGCGTCTCGGGCGCCCTTCAGCTGTTTCTTGCGATCGCCCGCCACCGCGATGTCGGTGACCGGCACCACCAGCACCGAGCCTTGGGACATCCTTGTCGCGGTCTCGATCGATTCCGTCAGGCGGGAGCGGGAGGCCGGGTCGACCACCAGGCGGTCGACCACGATCTCAATGTCGTGCTTGTAGTTCTTGTCGAGCTCGATCTTCTCCTCGAGCTCGAAGAGGCTGCCGTCGACCCGGGCGCGGACGAAGCCGGCCTTGCGGGCGCCGTCGAGGACCTCGGTGTGCTCGCCCTTGCGCCCCACCACCACCGGCGCCAGGATCATCAACCGCTGCCCCTCGGGCAGTGCCAGGACCTGGTCGGTGACCTGGTCCACAGTCTGCCGGGCGATCGGCCGGCCGCACTTGGGACAGTGCGGATGGCCTACTCGGGCGTAGAGCAGGCGCAGGTAGTCGTAGATCTCGGTGACCGTCGCCACCGTCGACCGGGGGTTCTTACTGGACCCCTTCTGGTCGATGGAGATGGCCGGCGACAGCCCCTCGATCTGGTCTACGTCGGGCTTCTCCATCTGTCCCAGGAATTGCCGGGCGTAGGCCGAGAGCGACTCGACGTAGCGGCGCTGCCCCTCCGCGTAGATGGTGTCGAAGGCCAGCGAGGACTTGCCCGACCCGGAAAGCCCGGTGAACACGACCAGGCGGTCGCGCGGAAGCTCCAGGGTGACGTCCTTGAGATTGTGCTCGCGGGCGCCCCTGATAACGATTGAGGACCCTGTCGTGGGGATCGCCGGTGGCACCCTAGAGTCTAGCGAGGGTCAGCGACCGCGGCGCCAGCGTCCTCCGCCGCGCCGGCCCGGGGCCCGGTCCGGGCCGGCCGCCGCGCCCACCGGCGCCGGCTCCGCGGCACGGCTGTCGGACATCGCCCTGCGCAGGTCGATCAGCCGGTCTCGCAGCTGCGCGGCGCGCTCGAACTGCAGGTCCCGGGCGGCCTTGGCCATCTCGCGCTCGAGACGCTTGCTCAGCTTGATCACCTCGTCGGCAGGCATCCCCGCGATCGCCTCGTACTCCGCGACCTCCTCGGCCACCTGCTGCTTGTGGGTCTCGATGTTGTAGATCGCCTTGTGGATGGACGCCGCGGTGATGCCGTGCTCGCGGTTGTAGGCGACCTGCATCGAGCGCCGGCGCTCGGTCTCGAAGAGGGCCTTCTCCATCGCCTCGCTGTTCTTGTCGGCGTACATGATCACGCGGCCGTCGAGGTGCCGGGCGGCGCGGCCGATGGTCTGGATCAGGGATCGGTAGCCACGGAGGTAGCCCTCCTTGTCGGCGTCGAGGATGGCGATGAACGCCACCTCGGGCAGGTCCAGGCCCTCTCGCAGCAGGTTGATCCCTACCAGCACGTCGAAGGAGCCGAGCCGCAGGTCCCGCAAGATCTCGATGCGCTCCATGGTGTCGATGTCGGAGTGCAGGTAGTTGACCTTGAAGTCGAGCTCCTTGAGGTACTCGGTGAGGTCCTCGGCCATGCGCTTGGTCAAGGTCGTGATCAGGGTGCGGTTGCCGGCGGCGATCTCCTTTCGCAGCTCGCCCACCAGGTCGTCGATCTGGTCCTTGGTCGGCCTCACCTCGAGGCTTGGATCGACGAGCCCGGTCGGCCGCACGATCTGCTCGACCACCTGCCCCGAGCGTCGCTCCTCGTAGTCGCCGGGAGTCGCCGAGGCGTAGATCAGCTGCGTGACCCGCTGGTCCCACTCGTTGAAATCGAGCGGGCGGTTGTCCAGCGCCGACGGCAGCCGGAAGCCGTACTCCACCAGCGGGATCTTGCGCGAGCGATCCCCGCCGTACATGCCCCCGATCTGGGGCACCGAGACGTGGCTCTCGTCGACCACGATCAGGGCGTCGGCGGGAAGGTAGTCCATCAGCGTGAAGGGCGCCTCGCCCGGCTGCCGCCCCGACAGGTGCCGCGAGTAGTTCTCGATCCCGGCGCAGCTCCCCGTCTCGCGCATCATCTCGAGGTCGAACATGGTCCGCTGCCGCAGCCGCTGCGACTCCAGCAGCTTGCCCTCGGCGTCGAAGTAGGCGCAACGCTCCTCCATCTCGGCCTCGATGGCGCCGAAGGCCTCTCGCATCTTCTCGCCAGTGGTGATGTACTGCGTCGCCGGGAAGAGACGGAAGATGTCGCGCTCCCCCAGGATCTCCCCCGTCAGGGGGTCGAACTCGAGAATCCGCTCGATCTCGTCGCCGAAGAACTCGAGGCGGGTGGCGATCTCCTCGTATGCCGGGTGGACGTCGACGATGTCGCCGCGGACGCGGAAGCGCGACCTGCCGAAGTCCATGTCGTGGCGCTCGTACTGGAGCTGGATCAGCTTGCGCTGGAGGATGTCGCGGCGGATCGAGTCGCCCTTCTTCAGCTCCAGGGACTCGCCGAGCCAGTCCTCCGGCGCGCCTATGCCGTAGATGCAGGAGACGCTGGCGACCACGATCACGTCGCGCCGCGTCAGCAGCGCCCGCATCGCGCTGGTCCGCAGCCGGTCGATCTCGTCGTTGCGGGTGGAGTCCTTCTCGATATAGGTGTCGGTACGAGGGATGTAGGCCTCCGGCTGGTAGTAGTCGTAGAAGCTGACGAAGTACTCCACGGCGTTGTCCGGGAAGAACTCGCGGAACTCGGAGCACAGCTGCGCCGCCAGCGTCTTGTTCGGCGACATCACCAGGGTTGGCCGCTGGACCTGCTGGATGACGTTGGCGACGCTGAAGGTCTTGCCGCTCCCGGTCACCCCCAGCAGCGTCTGCTCGCGCATCCCCTTCTGGAGGCCATCGACCAGCTTCTCGATCGCCTGGGGCTGGTCGCCGGTGGGCTGGAACTCGCTCTGGAGGTTGAAGGGAGGCATGGGGAAAGCTTAGGCGGCTACTGCTGGCGGCTCTTCAGGCTCGAGCGCGCCCGGTCGCTCACGGCTCGAGCGTCGACGCCTCCAGCCAGGCGGCGTATTCGTCGGTGACTCCGTCGGCCTCCAGCACCAGCAGTTCGGGCAACTCATACGGGTGGTGGTCGAGGATCGCCTCGCGAAGGGCCGGGACCGCCCGTCGCGGAGCCTTTATGACCAGCAGGCACTCACCCTGCTCCACCACCTTCCCCTCCCAGCGGTACGTCGACCGGGTCCCCGCGACCACGGTGACGCAGGCGGCGCGCTCGGATTCCACCAGCAAATGGGCGAGGGTCCTGGCGTCTTCCTCGCTGCCGACCGTGGTCAGGACGACGTAGGCCTTGGTGCTCATCCCTCAATCATCTCCTCGCCAAGCGTGCCGCGGGGTGCCAAAGCCAGGCCCAGCGCCAGCAGCGCGCCGCCCAGCAGGATCCCACCGGCGGCGTCGCTGGGCCAGTGGTAGCCGAGGTAGACCCGGCTGAACGCGATCGCCCATACCAGGGCGATGCAGAGCCATCCCCACCACAACTTTCGCGTGCGAAGAATCAGCCGCAGCGTGACCATCCCGTACACCAGCGCCGCCCGGGCGGTGTGGCCGCTGGGAAAGGAGTAGGCCGTAAGGACGCCGATGCCGACGTGGGGACCGCGCACCGACACCGATGGGTCGGGCTGATGCACCAGCAGCTTGCCGCCGAACTCGAAGGCGGTGGCCGCTAGCAGTAGCGCCACCGGCACCAGGCCCTGGTACGTGAGGCGGCGCCCGAGCCTCCACGTCCAAAGCACCAGTAGCAGGGTGACCACGGAGGTGACCTCGATCGAGGCCAGCAATGAGATCGGGACCATCACCGCGTCGAGCGGCGCCGACGCCGGGCCCTGGGCGATCGTCAGCAGCAACTGGTCGGTTATGGCCAGCACGCGGGCGTTGACCAGGATGGAGAAGAACACGAACAGGCACACCAGCGCAACCGCCCAGGCGCTGCCGGCGCGTCGAACCACCAGCTCCCGACGCGAGGGCGCCAGGGTCACCTCTGACAGGACCAGCAGTAGACGGTGGTGCGGCCGGCCACGATCGTCTTCTTGAGCGCCCTTCCGCATCTCACGCACGGCAGCCCGGCGCGGCCGTAGACCAGCAGCCGCTCCTGGTTCTGACCCTTCTCCCCGAAGCCGTCGCGATAGTCGTCGATGCTGCTACCCCGAAGGTCGACGGCACCTGCCAGAGCCTCCGCGATGCCCCGGAAGAGGCGCCGTCGCCGCCGCGGGCTGAGGCTGCTGGCGGGCGCGGTCGGCCGGATGCCGGCCCGGAAGCACGCCTCGTCGCAGTAGATGTTGCCCAGCCCCGCGACCATTCCCTGGTCCATCAGCAGCGCCTTCACCGGGCGCCGGCTTCGCGCCAGGATGCTCCCGAACTCCGCCGGCGACAGCAGCCCCCCGAAGCCACTCCAGCTCTCCGGGTTGGGAAGGGAGCCGGTTGCAGGCTCGGGACCGAGCCGCGGCAGGGCTCGGTTCGCAACCAGCTCGCCCGCTGATCCGAGCAGCACGCGGCCGAAGCGGCGATAGTCCTGCATCCGCAGCTCGGCGCCCGAGGATAGGGGCAGCCTCAGGTGGGTGTGCGGTGGCGGTGGCGACTCCGGCTCTGCCACCGAGAGCCGCCCGGTCATGCCCAGGTGGATGACCAGGAACTCGGGGTCGGGCGGGCCCGGGCCCACCCGCCGCCGGGATGGGGGCGCGTCCAGCTCCACCAGCATGAACTTGCCGTGGCGGCCGACCCGCTCCAGCCGCCGGCCCACGATCCGGCGCCGGAAGCTGCGGGGATCGGGATAGCGGAGCACCCCTGGTTGGGCCACGTACGCGCCCTCCACCGTCCTCCCCTCGAGCTGCGGCCGCAGGTCGCGGACGATGGTCTCTACTTCCGGCAGCTCAGGCAGGAAGCTCGACCTCCACGGCCGCGACCTGGTTCCAGTTCGGGCCCACCTTGACGTCGACGCCAAGCGGAACGCTGAGATGGTAGGCGTCCTGCATCTCGCGCTTGATGATCGGTTTGAGCGTTTCAAGCTCCTCCGGGTAGACGTCGAAGACCAGCTCGTCGTGGACCTGGAGCACCATCTGGGAGCGCAGGCTCTCCTCCCGCATCCGCCTGCGGATCGCGACCATCGCCAGCTTCATGATGTCGGCGTTGGAGCCCTGGAAGGGCATGTTCACGGCCATGCGCTCGGCCGCCGAGCGCAGCACGGGGTTGGCCGCACGCAAGTCCTGGAGGTAGCGGCGCCGCCCCAGCACGGTCTCCACGTAGCCGTTCTTGTAGGCGTCCTGCTTGATCTGCTCGAGGTAGGCGCGGACGTTGGCGAAGCGGGTGAAGTAGGCGTTGATGAAGGCCTTGGCCTCATCCTGGGGCATCCCCAGGTCACGCTGCAGGCCCGACGCGGAGAGACCGTAGAGGACCCCGAAGTTGGCCACCTTGGCGGCCCGTCTCTGGTCGGGGGTGACGGCTTCGAGGGGCACGCTGAATACCACCGAGGCGGTGACGGCGTGGATGTCCTGCCCGTCGTCGAACGCCTCGACCAGCGCCGGGTCCTGGGAGAGGTGGGCCAGGACCCGCAGCTCGATCTGGCTGTAGTCGGCGCTGATGAGGACGTTTCCGGGCCGGGGGATGAATGCCTCGCGGATGCGCCTGCCCAGGTCGGTCCGGATGGGGATGTTCTGAAGGTTGGGATCGCTGCTGCTGAGCCGGCCGGTGGCGGCCACGGTCTGGTTGAATCTGGTGTGGACGCGGCTGTCAGCGTCGACCAGGCCGGGGAGCGCGTCGACGTAGGTCGACTTGAGCTTGGTCACCTGGCGGTACTCGAGGACCTTGGCGACCACGGCGTGGGCGTCTCGCAGCGTTTCCAGCACGGTCGAGTCGGTGGACACCTTGCCGGTGGCGGTGCGCCGTCCCTTGCTCAGGCCGAGCTCGTCGAAGAGCAGCTTCTGCAACTGGATCGGCGAGTTGACGTTGATGTGATAACCGGCGATCTGGTTGATCTCGCCCTCCAGCCGTTCGATCTGCGTCGCCAGCTCGGCTGACAGCTCCTCCAGCAGCGGCAGGTCGAGGCCGATCCCTGCCAGCTCCATCTCCGCCAGGATCGGCGCCAGCGGCACCTCGGCGTGCTCGTAGAGCCACTTCAGGTTCTGGCGCTCGAGCTCGGGCTCGAGGTGCGATCGCAGCCGCGCCAGGGCGGCAGCCTCGGGGCCGAAGAGCCGGGCGGCGACGTCGGGTTCAACCTCGCCCGGGGCTATCGCCTTCTTGCCGCTGCCGAGCACCTCGGTGATCGGCTGCAGGCTGCGGCCCAGCCATTGGTAGGACAGCTCGGCAGGGGTTGGGGTCTTGGCCCGGGAGTCGCACAGGTACGACGCCAGCGAGACGTCGAACCCGTTGGGCGGGGGAAAGTCGCGCGGTCCCAGGGCCAGCTCGACCTGCTTCAGCGAGTACGCCACGAGGTCCAGGCCGCCCCAGGCGTCGCGCAGCACCGCCAGCATCTCCGGGGCGCCCGCGGTCTCGGCGCCGGACGCCCGCAGCGGCAGGTAAGCGGCAGCGTCGCCGGCCGCGGGCGCCAACGCGATCCCAGCCAGCGCGGAGTGCCGCGGCTGAGGATCGTCCAGCACCAGGGACACCGCCATCGGCGCGGCGCCCCACCGGGCGACCAGCCTGCTGACGCCCTCGGCCCCATCGACGATTTCGGTGGCAACCTCGAGCGGGCCGGCCTCACCCACCACGGTCACGGGCTGATCGAAGTCGAAGGTCACCTGGGAGGCCCCCGCGGCGCCGGACACCACGGCTCGAGGGCCGGCGCCGGAAGCCGCACCCGCCGCGGCCTTGCCGTTGCCCGAGATGGCCAGGGAACCCTCCACGTCAGGCACTGTCTTCTTGTTGGTGCCGACCGGACGCGGCAGCCGGGGCAGCAAGGTCCTGAAGTCGTACTCCTCGAAGAGCTGCTTGACTGCGGCGTCGTCGTACTCCTTGAGAACGCAGTCCTCGGGGTCCAGCGTCACCGGTACATCGCGCACGATGGTGGCCAGCCTCTTGGACAGCGGCAGCTGCTCGGCCCCCGCCCGCAGCGACTCGGTGACCCGTCCTGGCGGCATCTCGTCGAGCGCGGCGATGATGCCCTCGACCGAGCCGTACTCCTTGATCAGCTTGATCGCGGTCTTGTCCCCCACCCCGGGCACCCCGGGGATGTTGTCGGTCACGTCACCCTTGAGAGCCTTCAGGTCGGTCATCTTCTCGGGGCCAAGTCCGTCGTATCGCGCCCGCACCGCGGCGACGTCGTACCGCACCGTGTCCGAGATGCCACGGCGGGTGGTCAGCGCATCGATGCTGGGGCTGACGAGCTGCAGCGCGTCCAGGTCGCCGGTGAGGATGTCGACCTTGAGGCCGAGCGCCTCGGCTTGGGTGGCAAGGGTGCCTATGAGGTCGTCGGCCTCGAAGCCCTCGACCTGGTAGGTCGCGAAGTTGAGGGCGGTGACGATCTCGCGGACCATCGGGAACTGGTTGACGAGGTCGTCCGGCGCCTTCTCGCGCTGGGCCTTGTACTCGGCGTACTCGCGATGGCGGAAGGTCTTGGAGGGATGATCGAAGGCCGCCGCCACCAGCTCGTGCCCGGGCAGGGCGTTGAGCAGCATTGAGGTGAAGCCGAAGGCGGCGTTGGTCAGGCGACCCTTGCGGTCTGTGAGGGCGGGAAGTGCGAAGAAGGCGCGGTAGATCAGCGAGTGGCTGTCGACCAGCAACAGGCGCTGAGTCACAGGCTCGATTCTAATTCGCTGCGAACGGGCCGCAGGCTATCATCAGATCGGAGGTCCTGAGTGACGAAACGGGGATTCACCGAGATGCAGGTGGACAGCATTCGTGTCCACATGCCCAGTGGACAGCATGTTGTCATCCTCAAAGACAAGACCGCCGAGAGGTACCTGCCGATCTGGATCGGCATCTACGAGGCCAACGCCATCGCGCTCAAGATCACCGGGATCACTCCCGAACGGCCGATCACCCACGACCTGATGACCAACATCTTCAGCGACCTCGGTGCTCGCCTGACCAGCGTCGAGGTCAGCTCCCTCGACAGCGACGTTTTCTACGCCAGGATCTTCATGGCCGTCGACGGCCGCAACCTGGACGTCGACGCCCGGCCCAGTGACGCCATCGCCCTGGCGGTGCGGGCGGAGGTCCCGATCCTGGTTTCGGACGACGTCCTCGACAAGGCCGGGGTCACACCGGAGGCGGAGAGCGAGGAGGGGTCGGAGTTCCCCAACACCGAGCCGACCATCTTTCGGGAGCTGGTCAACAGCATGGAGCTTCCCGACCTGGGCAACCCCGAGGACAATCCCGAGATCTTCGGCCGCGACCCCGGCAAGGATTGACGTGGCGCCGGCGGACAGCGCCGGCAGATTGGTTCGGTTCAAGCCGCCCAAGGTGGGTACGATACGGCCATGACGTTCGTCTGGTTGGCAGTGGCCCTGGCGTTCGGAGTCGCCGAGATGCTGACGCTGGCGTTCTACGCCGTGTTCCTGGTCGCGGCCGCGCTGGCCGCTGCTGTAGCCGCCCTGCTGGGCGTGCCCGAAGCCGGCCAGATCGTGGTGTTCTGCGGGGTCTCGGTGGTTGGCGTTGTGACGGCCCGGCCGCCGCTGATGCGATATCTCAAGCGCGGCCATCCCGGGGAGATCAAATCCGGAGCCCAGGCGATGGTCGGCATGGAGGCGCCGGTGGTCGAAGAGATCCGCGGCGCCCATGAGCCAGGCCACGTACGCGTCGCCGGGGAAAGCTGGCCCGCGATCAGCGCCGATGGCAGCACCATCGCAGTGGGCAGCACTGTTCATATCGACGCGCTGCGCCAGGCGACCCTGATCGTCAGCCTGGTCGCGACTCCATCCCCCGCCTCCGAGTCGCCCACCCCGGCCGGGCCCGAAGCCACTCCAACAACCGCCGACACCACCACTGAGGGATAGCCACATGGACCTGACCGCCCTGATCGTCGTCATCCTGCTGGTCGCTTTCGCGCTGATCGTGGTTGTGCGCGCCGTTCGAGTCATACAGCAGGGATACGTCGGGGCGGTCAAGCGGCTGGGGCAGTTCAACAGCGTCCGCAACCCGGGAGTGGTGTTCCTGATCCCCTTCGTCGACAGCATGGAACTGGTGGACATGCGCGAGACGCCGCGTACCGGGGACCGCCAGGACGTGATCACCCGCGACAACGTCTCGGTGACTGTCAACGCCACCATCTTCAGCCAGGTGGTCGACGCCCAGATGGCCCTCTTCTCGGTCAGCAACTACGGCATCGCCGTCGACCAGCTCAGCCGCACCACCCTCCGCGCCGTGTTCGGCGGCATCAGCCTCGACGAGGCGCTCTCCCAGCGCGAGCACATCAACGCCCAGCTGCAGTCGCAGATGGAGTCGGTGACCGACAAGTGGGGCATCCGCATCAACCGCATCGAGATCGTGGACATCCTGCCGCCGCAGCAGATCCTCAACGCCATGGCGCTGCAGAAGCAGGCCGACCAGGAGAAGCGGGCGGCGATCCTGCAGTCAGAGGGGCAGCAGCAGTCGCAGATCAACGTCGCGGAAGGCCAGAAGCAGGCGCAGATCAAGACCGCCGAGGGCGTGCGGCAGGCGACGATCCTCCAGGCCGAGGGTCAGCGGCAGGCCCAGATCCTCAACGCCGAGGGCCGCGCCCAGGCGGTGAAGGCTGTCTACGACGCGATCAACGCCGCCGGGCCAACGCCGGAGCTGCTCTCGATCCTGCAGCTGGACACGCTCGCCCGCTTCGCCGACAGCGACAACGAGAAGATCATCATCCCGGTCGAGTCGGCCGCCTTCCTGGGCGCGGCCGCGGCGCTTCGCTCCGTGATCGCCGGGGTCAAGACGGCCGAAAGCTAGTCCGGCCAGCGGGCCGGAACGATCGCCTAGCATGGAGCCGGTGCAAATCGACTTATCAATCAAGTCGAGGACGGCTGGCGAGAGACGGGCATCGCCGTGGCGCCCCGCGTTGGCTGTCGCGTTTAGCTTTCTGACAGCGGCGTCCGCGTTCATCGCGTCCAATTCCCTTGGTCAGGCGTCGGCGATCGTAGCCACCACCACTGATGACCCGGCGCTGGGATCGACGAGCTGCCCAGCCGCTGTCAACCCATGCAGCCTGCGCGCGGCGGTCGCCAGGGCAAACACTGTCGGCGGCACCAACACGATCTCATTCGGGGTGGATGGGGTATTCAAGGTCACTGGTACTTCAGGGGGCCAGATAGAGATCAAGAACTCCCCAGTCCAGAACCTGACCATCATCGGCAACGGCGCCGCGAAGACGATCATCGACGGCCAGGGTGAGGACCATCGGATCCTACTTACGGACGACGGGGCCACAGTGGCAATAAGCGGGGTCACGATAAGAAACGCTCATGGCCTGGCGGGCCTGCCGGAAGACGGCCTCGCCATCAACTCGAACGGCAGTCTTACGATCACATCGGTCGCGATTACGGGCAACGAGCTCGACGCGACCGGAGCGTCTGCCAGTTTTGGGGGCGCCGGGATTGTTGCCAGCGGCCCTTTGACCGTGATCGACTCAGCCATCACCGGGAACACCCTGCACGCAGACGTGACCGGTCGAACGGGCGGCAGCGCTTCAGGTGCGGGGATCTTCCTGTGCCCACAGGTTCGGCCGGCTCCGGTGGTACTGAGTAACACCGTCGTAAGCGGTAATGCGATCACCGCCACCGGTGCAGGCGGAGGAGGCTTCAACGCAATCGGAGCGGGCATCGATGCCGAATACATCTGTGAGGCGCCGAACGCCAGCAACACCGTCACGATTGATTCCAGCACGGTAAGCGGCAACAGCATCATCGACCATTCCACGGGGGGCACCAACCTCGTGGCCGGGGGCGGCCTAACAACGGACCGCGCTCAATCCACTTCGATCGTGAACTCGACCGTGGATGGGAACACGCTTTCCAGCGATCACGGCCCGACACGGGGAGGTGGCGTCGTCGTTGCGCAAAGCCAAACCGCGAATATGACCAACCTGACCATCAGTAGTAATGTCGCGGTCACTGGTGAAGCGCTGGACAGCGAACAGAACGCAATACACCTTCGTTCGACAATCCTCTCCAGCGCGTCAGCGAGTGGCTGCAGCACAACCTCGGGTGGGACCATCGTTTCAGACGGCGACAACCTCGATTCGGGGTCGAGTTGCGGCCTCGGCCAAGCAACCGACCAGCACGGGGTTGACCCATTGCTTGGGGCGCTCCAAGACAACGGTGGCCTCACACAGACCCGCGCGCTCCTGTCTGGCAGCCCAGCCATAAATGCCGTGGCAGCGAGCGACTGCCCGCCTCCGGTCGTCGACCAGCGGGGCGTATCGCGACCCCAGGGACCTCGGTGTGACATCGGAGCCTTCGAGCTGCCCCAGGCTGCAGCAGGCGCTGCGCCAGCCGCTGCCCCTCTTCTCCCACGAGCGGGCGCCAAGGTCTCCGGCTCAGCAGCGGTCCAAGGTGGGTTCGGCGCCGTCGTTTTCGTCGCCGCGATTGCGCTGTTCGGCATCCGGTCGAACCATGGGCGCTTGGGCTCCAAGCCACCTTCGGCAGCTCCCAGCCCTCAAGCGACCCTCGACTAGGTCATTCAGAAACAGCAGTCTCGGCGCGCACCGACACGCTGGCTAATATCCATCAGCGGCCCAGCCAGAGGTCCCAGAACCCCGGATCCTCGAAGCCAAGGCGCCACACCGAGACGCCCGCAAACCCCATCTGTTTGGCCACGCCGATCTTCTCCGCCAATGAGGCGCGGTTGTCCATCCACAGGATGTGCTCCGCCCCCGCCTGGCTGTAGCGGATAAAGGCGGTGGCGGCGGCGAAGTCCCAGCCGATGCCGGCGCCATTGTCGATCGCCTTCTGGATCGCCTCGCTGTACGGTCCCACGGTGGTGTCGCCACCGATCGTCCACTCGCGGTAGTAGAGCGGCGCCCCCAGGTACACACGCGCGGGGTCGACCCCGGCGCTGCCCCCCGCCATGACGTCGCGCACCCAGTCCAGCGCGGCCACCGCGCCAGGTCCGGTGCCGCTGGTGTGCTGGTCATAGGCCATCATCGTCAGCCAGCGACTGTCGTTGCTGAGCGATGGATAGTCGTAGGCAGCGGAGTACTGGGACGTCGCCAAGACTCCGGCGGAGGCCTTTCGCGGCACCACCGCGAGCGAATACTTCAGGCCGGCTGACGTCAGCTTCTTCGCCAGCCGCGAGGAGAAGGCGGTGAAGGCGGCCCGGTCGTCGCGGCGCATGTTCTCGAAGTCGAGCTGGTACCCGGTGTAGCTGCGCGCTTTGGCCTCGGCCACCAGGTTGGCGGCGGCCAGGTCGGCGCCACCGGGGCTGGAGATCAGGTCGTGCGCCTTACCGGCATCGAAGTCGAGATTGGTCACCAGCGGCTGGACCTCGATCCCGGCTGCCGCCGCGGTCGACAGGGCCGCCTCGTCCACCTGCGAGTACAGCCGGCCGTCGCCTCCGAGGCCGTAGAAGTCGGGGGTGAGCACGTCGATCTGGCCGGCGTGGGCGGCCAGGTCGGCTCGGCCGATGGCGGTGCCGACGTAGTAGGCCTGCAGCTTCAGCCCGGAGGCGACATCGGGCGCCGCGCCGGAGACCTGCACGTCCGAATACGGGCGATCTGCCGGCAGCGTCAGCGACGGAGAGAAGCTCGCGGCAAGGTACGAGCCGGTGCTGGACGCCAGGCCCGCGGGTAGCGAGAAGCCAAGCCTGGCGCCGACCACGGCGGACGGCCACCGGCCCGAGACGGCGCTCTCACTCACCTGCACCGACGCGCCGGCGGCGCGAAGCGCCGACTCCACCGGACCGGTATCGGTCAGCGGACGTGACCAGCTGACGTCGACCCTGGCCGAAGCGGGCCCCACCAGCCAGGCGGCGGCCAGCCGCAACGGCTCGGCGGTCCGGAAGGCCAGCTGGTTGGTATTGGTGCGCCCGCCGCCCAGCGTCTCTCGCCAAACCGATAGGTGGTGCCAGCTCGCCTGGGGCATGGCCGGCAGCGAGAGCGACGCTCCGCCACTGCCCGCCCTCACCGCGACCGCCCTTCCGTCGATCGACGCTCGGTAGTCGGAGGCACGGGCGCCGCCCGCCACGATCACCGTGAGCGTCGGCTTCGGGGGCACCTCCTGCGACCCGGAATCCAGCGGCACCCCGTCGAGAAGAATCGTGGTGGCGCCCCCTGGGGGCGTTCCGTGCAGTGCGTACCCCAGACCCGCGCCGGCGAGGAGCAGCACGACGACAAGAAGCAGAAGGCGACGCATGCTGTGTCGACGATTATGGTGGCCCGCCCGGCCCACAGGCGGTTTGGAACTCAGGCCGTCACCCGAGGTGCTGTCGAATCCAGGCCTCGGCGCGGCGGTCGGCGTCGGCGAGGTCGGAGCCGACCATGTCGTGCATCGCGCCGGGGTACCAGACGACGGAGGCCTCGACCCGCGCTGCTTGCAGGGCCGCGACTGTGGCGTCGGTCCAGGCCGCCGGGATGTCCTGGTCGGCGGTCCCCTGCAGCAGGAGTGCCGGTGGCGTCGCCGCTGAGAAGTAGTTTCGCGGTGAGATGTGAGCGTACACATCCGGCGCCGCGTCGGGCGCCGGCGCTGCGCTACGCGTCCCGTCCGCGCTCCACCATTTCCTGGCGTTGTCTGCCATGTCGCTGGATACCGGCGCGAAGAGCGCCAGCGCCTTTACCCGCGGGTCGACAACCACTACCAGCAGGCTCACGCCGCCGCCGTTGGAATGGCCCATCATCGCCACCCGTGAGGTGTCCGCGTGGGGCAGGCTCTGGAGCGAGCTCACCAGGTCGAGGTCGGCGACGGCTTCGGCGATGATCGCGGGATAGGCTGGGTCGAGGGTGCCGGAGCCGGCGTAGCCAGGGTAGTTGGGGGCGATCGAGATGAACCCATGGCTTGCCATCGGGTCGCCAAAAATGCCCGAGTCCTGGCCGATCCAATAACGACTGGCGGGGATGTACCCGTGGTTGACGATCACCACCGGAAACGGACCGGCACCGTCGGGGACGGAGATCGTCCCGGTCATCGTCTGCCCCTGGCTGGGCCATGTCACGTGTGACTTGGTGTAGCCGCTGCCGCGAAACATCTGGGCTCCGATTGAGATCGTGCCTCCGGGGTGCGGCAGGCTGCGCAGGCTGTCGATGTAGTACGAGGGATAGACAGGCGCTACCGGGCTCGGCGATGTCGCCGGCGCGGATACGCGCGGGCTGCCGGCGGTGGCCTTGGGTGCCTGGAACGTGGAACAGCCGACGAGGAGCGTTACCAGCAAAGCACCGCGGGCGGGCGAGTTCAGTTTTCGATGGATGGAAGGCAAGCTGACCAATTCTCGACCCCATAGCTGGGGATCGGATTAGAGAGGTTGGAGTGGGCCGGTTAGCCCGGAGTCTTCCTCCCCGTCCTGGCGGTGGCTTGGCGCCGGGGCTGCCGGGCGCGCGCCGCGGTCTTGCGGGCGCGCGGCGCCGGACTGCGGGCGCCATTGGGAGCACCCTCAACAGACGGTGCCAGCGCGGCCAGCTCTTCGCCCAGCCAGCCGATCAGTGACGCGACGTCGGGCATCATCTCGCGGTCGGCGACGATGCCGAAATGCAGCTGCCCCAGGTAGCTCATCACCGTGATGTTCAGCCCCATCCCGTCGGTCACAACCGATACCGGGTAGATCTCCTCCAGCCGAGCGCCGGCGCAGTAGAGCGGGAACTGTGGCCCGGGCACGTTGGAGATGACGAAGTTCCAGTTGGGCCGGGCGTTGCTCGACAGCGCGAAGGTCAGCCGCGCCGCCCGCGAGAACACCGCCGGCGGGATGAAGTTGGTGGCGTCCTGCAATAGTTCTGCCGGCATCGCGCGGTGCCGGTCTTTCATGTCCCCCATGGCCTCGTGGGTCGCCAGCAGGCGGCGCACCGGGTCGGCTTCATTGGTGAACACCGGGGCGCTCATCAGCATGATCCGGTTGCCGAATGTCCCCATCTGTTCGGCGGTACGCACCGACACAGGTATCTGGGCGACCAGTCGCTCCTTGGGGAGCTCGTCGTGAGCCATCAACCAGCGCCGCACCGCGCCGGCGCAGATCGAGACGATGACGTCGTTGACGGTGCAGCCGTAGCGGTTCTTGACCTCCTTGACGGTCTCCAGCGGGAGCCGTCCGATCGCGAGCCGGCGGTGCGCGGAAACGCGGCCATTGAACGAGGTGCGCGGCGGCACCACCTGCTCGCGCTCGACGACAACATCGTCGCCGCCAAGCCGCAACGCCTGGCGGACCCCGCGCGCCAGCCGGCTCAGCTCGCGAGCTCCGGGGAGAGCGTCGTAGATCGCCACCTCCTCGATATTGGGCAAGGCTCGGGGCAGGGACTCCATCACCCGCAGGGGATAGCGCGGCAGACCCGCCAGGCCACGGCCTAGCATCTCCAGCTGTCCGGGCATCTGGGTCGTCCCGTTGCTTATTGCCGGCGGCGCCTCGCGGCCCTCGGGAGCGACGTCCAGGAGCACGCCCAGGATCTCCGCGCCGGACATGCCGTCGACCACCGCGTGGTGGATCTTGGTGAGGATTGCAACCCGGCCACCTTGTAGGCCGTGGATCAAGTAGAGCTCCCACAGCGGGCGCGCTCGGTCAAGCGGCCGGGCGAAAATCCGGACCACCTGGTCGGTGAGCTTCTGCTCCGTGCCTGGCTGCGGCAGAGCCAGCTCGCGGACGTGGAAGTCGAGATCGAAATCGGGGTCGTCGATCCAGTAGGGGTAGTCCAGCCCGAAGGGAACCTCCGCCAGCCGCCACCGGAACGGTGGCAGCAAGGGCAGCCGTTCCGCGACCAGCTTCTGCACGTCCGCCAGCTCCAGTTTGCCGCCCGGCGCTGTCGTCGGATCGAGGACCGCGATGCCGGAGACATGGCCGTACTGGCGCGGCGTTTCCATCACCAGGAACTGCGCATCGAGGCTGGTCAGCTGTCGCATCGCATAACAATGCCACGGCGCGATGCGCCGCCGCGATCCCCGCGCGCGCGGCGCGTCACAACCGGCCCGGGCCGGCCTTCTATACTGTGTGCGATCGCGTCCTTGGGGTGCTTGGTGGGCGCGGCGTCCGGGGTGTACGCAGCGGGAGGGTGATGCTGTGCGAAAGAGGGTCGGCCTTGTTCTGACATCGTTGGCTTTGCTGGTGGCCCTGGGCCTGCCTGCATCCGTCTCGGCCGACCTGCAAGTCGGTGTGCAGCTGGCGACCGCCTGGACGCCACCGGTCAACGACAACTGGCAGGGGCACGGTATCGATCCCCTCAACCCTGCGGCTTGCGACCCGCTCGACCCCGCCCAGTGCATGCTCCCCTACCCCAACGACTGGTTCACGCGCCCCGACACCAGCAGCCTCACCGGCAGACGCCTCGACCTGACCCTCCTCGGCATGCCCCACAACGCAGTCGGCAAGCCGATCGAACCCTTCGAGTGGAACCGCAGCGACGGCTTCAGCGCCGGCGCCCAGATCCTCACGCTCGTCCCGGGCATGACCAAGAACGAAGACCTGACGCCGTCGAGTCTGCCGGATGTCACCTACCTCGGCCTCAACAGCAAGAACGACCTTGGCGTGATCCTGCTCGACACCCAGACCGGAAAGCGCTGGCCGGTTTGGACAGAGATCGACCAGTACACCCAGGAGGCCGGGCTGGTAGCCACCGGCACCGTCCAGAACGACCTCATGATCCACCCGGCCGTCAACCTGACCGACGGCCACCGCTACATCGTGGCGCTGCGCCACCTGGTCAAGGACGACGGCACCCAGGCCCAGCCCTCGGCGGCGTTTCAGAGCTATCGCGACGGGACGGCGCCGCTGACTGATCCCCGGCGGCAGCACATGGAGAACATCTTCAGCACGCTGCAGCAGGCCCGCGTCCGGCGGTCCGATCTGTACCTGGCGTGGGACTTCACCACCGCCAGCACCAAGAACGTCACCGGCCGGCTGCTGTCGATCCGGGACGACGCATTTGCCCAGCTGGGCGACACCAACCTTGCCGACGGCGTGGTCTCCGGCTCATCGCCCGCCTTCACGGTTGACGCCGTGAACAACTACTCGGCGTCGCAGAACACCAACATCGCTCGGCAGGTGACGGGCCATTTCACGGTGCCGTGCTACATCGCGCCGACGTGCGACCCTCCCGCAAAATGCAGCTCGATCAAGGGATACCCCTTCGACGACTGCCCCATGCCGGGACAGTTCCTTCTCGATCCGCTGAACCCGGACGCGCTGCCGCAGCGCCGCCTGGGGCAGACCTACCAGGCCAACTTCATCTGCAACATCGGGCGCGGTGGCTTCGAGGCCCACCAGAAACTCCGCCCGGTGGAGTACGGACACGGCCTCTTTGGCGGCGCCGGCGAGGTGAACTCCGACGCCGAGACGTCGATGGCCCAGCGCTTCGGAATGATGTACTGCGCCACCGACTGGACCGGAATGGCCAGCGCCGACGTCCCCAACGCCATCCTGGCTTTGAGCGACCTGTCGCGTTTCCCATTCCTGACCGACCGAGTCCAGCAGGGCGAGCTCAACTTCCTCTACCTCGCCCGGGTCATGATCCACACCCAGGGCTTCGGCTCCAACCCGGCGTTCCAATACGGGGACGGCTCGTCGATCATCGACACCAGGCAGCCGTTCTATGACGGCAACAGCCAGGGTGGGATCTTCGGCGGCACCGTCTGCGCCGTCTCCGTGGACGTGCGGCGCTGCACCCTGGGCGTCGTCGGCATGGACTACTCCATCCTGCTGCCCCGATCAAGCGACTACGTCGCGACCAAACCGCTGTCGCAGACCGACATCGCGCAGCTCCCGAATGACCCCACCGGCCAGATCGGCTACTCGGACATCTTCGACCTGTCGTACCCGGACCAGTCGCAGCGGATGTTGATCCTGGACCTGATCCAGACGCTATGGGACCGCTCCGACCCTAACGGCTACGCCAGCCACATGACGGGCGAGCGGCCGCAGAGCAGGCTGCCCAACACTCCCACCCACCACGTCCTGCTGCAGCCCGCTTACGGCGACCACCAGGTGGCCAACATCACCGCCGAGACCGAGGCTCGGACGATCGGCGCCGCGGGGCTCTACCCGCCGCTGGTGACGGCGCGGTTTGCGCCCTACGTCGACCCGTTCTGGAACATCCCGGTGATCCAGGCGTTCCCTTACGACGGTTCCGCGATCACGCTCTTCGACACCGGACCTGTGCGCACTGTGCCGCCGGGGGCCCACAACGGCACCGATCCCCCGCCGACCTCGGACGTGCCCAACCGCTCCGGCGACGATCCCCATGAGGCGCCGCGCCGAGCGCCGTGGGGCCAGGTGCAGAAGAACAACTTCCTGCAGGTCGGCGGGGTGGTCACCAACCCGCAGCCCGGCGGGTCGCCCTACTTCGCGTGGGGCTGGGACGGGATTAGCGGCCTCTGAGGGGAGGCCGCTGAAAGCACTCGCGGCGGGCTCGCGCGTCTATGCGTCGGTTGGTTCAGCGACCACTGCCGGGTTCCTTCGTCTAGCTGGTCGCCCTTTCCGCTGGAAACCTCCTGGCAATCTGGCTTATCACCTGCTCGCACGAGAAAGCGAAGGCGTCCATATCCTCAATGATCTTCGTCAGGGCGGCGACCTGATGATCCATCGCTTGGTTGAGGGCCTGGCTGACTCGCGCCTGACGAAGGTCGGTTGCTGATTGGCGTTGCGCTCGGGTGCTTGAGCTCGCACTCTTCGTGGACTCAACAAGACGGCTGAGCCCGTCAGATATGACGGGCCACGGGGTTCCCGTCGGAGCGGTCTCAACGAGGTTCACGTAATTCTCGGAGGCCTGGTGCGTAGCTTCGCGATAGTCCTGCTCAAATCGATCAAGGCGGCTGGCATAGCGCTCGAAGTCCCTTGCGGCCTTTGTTGCAACGCGATGCCGTCGGGCAACCGGTGCATCCTTGGCTGCGACAACCTGCTGCGCATGCCGTACCGTGCGGTTCGTGTTTTTCCCGGTCTCCCTCGTCACCCTGTCGAGAAGTTGAATGATCGTAGACAGAGCCGCCATCATCGCGAGCTCGTAGTCCAGCCAGCCCCCCTCGACGACAACAGGGAGGGGCTTCACAATCTGCCGCCGCCGCCGGACCTCGACCTCGATAGGAATCCGCGATCTGATCGGTTCCCATTCGTAGGCCGATCGTAGAGCGAGGAGTAGTGCCAATCCCCAGAGAATGAGGGCGACGGTATGCGGTGAATAGATTCCGATGCCCGTCAGGACCAGCGCCAATGCCACATTTGTTCGTGGGTGCTCGATGACGGCCCAAAGGCGTCTCGCGCCGGACGGGGGTTCAGCCATACCGAGACTCTAGCTGGGCGATCACCGCCAAATGCTCGGCCGCCCGCTCATTCAACGGCGTCTTCGTTGCGTATTTGAAAAACGAACGTCCGTTCGCTATAATTGGTATCATGAATGGGGAGGGGGAAGCTACGCCCATAAGCGCACTGAGGGCCGCAGCGATCGCCTTCCGCACACGCCCGAAGTCGGTGGTAGCGCAAAACCGGCTCGGCGACGAGCTCATTCAGCTGCGCCAGGTCATAGACGTCCTCGAAGTCGAGTTCGCAGAAATCGCCGGGGCATTCGCTGCCACCGATGAGTACGAACTCCAGGGCTCCGTCTCTCCCATCGAATGGATACGACATAACTGCAAGGTGTCCGGCCGGACGGCCGCCGACAGGGTGAGCGTCGGGGAGCAATCGGAGCGGCTGCGGCGGAGCGTAGATGCGGTCGAGAACGGCCGGATCGGATTTGCCCACCTTGTCGTCATGAGCCGAACGGCGCGCGCCCTCGACAATTCGGCGACCGGCGGGGGGTTTGACGAGTCGCCACTTTTACAGGCCGCGCAGCATCTGAGCGTCGGCAGGTTCGGGCACTACTGTCACCACGCCCGTCATGCGGCGGATCCCGAAGGGGTTGTCCGCGACGAGTTTGCGGCGGTCGAGTGGCGCGAGCTGCATCTTCAGACCTGCGAAGACGGCCTGGTGTCGGTGAGCGGCACGCTCGACGGGGCTGGCGGCGCGGCGTTGCGCACAGCCCTCGAGCCACTGGCGAGGCGCTGCGGCGTCGACGACCAGCGGCGCCGCTCACGCCGGATGGCTGACGCCTTGGTGGAGCTGGCTACCAACGCCCTCGACACCGGCGCGGTGCCGCAGCGGGCCAGCCAGCGGGCGCATCTTCAGGTGACGTGCAGCGTCGAAACGCTGCTCGGACTGGCCGGGGCTCCGGCGGCCGAGATGGAGTTCGCACTTCCGATCTCCGCCAAGGCCGTTGAGCGAATCAGCTGCGATTCCAACGTGACCCGAATCCTGCTCGCCGAGGATTCGGCGGTCATCGATGTCGGACGTTCGCACCGCGTGGTCGCAGGGTCGACGCGCCGTGCCCTCAACGCGAGGGACAAATGCTGCCGGTGGCCAGGCTGCGACCGACCCGCCTCGATGACGGCGGCCCACCATATCAAGCACTGGGCCCACGGAGGTCGGACAGACCTCTCCAACCTGGTGCTGTTATGCCACCGCCACCATTGGATGGTGCACGAGGGTGGCTGGCAGCTGGTGCGATCCGAAGGCGATGCTCTGCTTACGATCCCGCCGCGAGTGGACCTCGATCACCTGGCCCGCGGCCCCGACAGAGCGCGGGCGGCGTAAGGCCGCCGGGCTACCCGACAAGTCTCCGGTTAGTGCTCGCTACAGGCTCCCCAACCAGCTGACAAGCTCAGCCTCAAACAGGCCAGCATTCTTGTGCAGCATGATGCTGTGGCCTGCGCTCGGCAAGGTGAAAGTGGTCACCTTCGGGCTGGAGAGGTAGAGCGGGGCTTGGAACGGCTGGCAGGTGGAGGGGAAGATCGCGTCATTGGCGCCGAAGGCCACAAGCACCGGCGCGTCCACCAGTGGGTCGACGTTGCGGGCCGGCTGAGGAGAAATGCTCTGCATCTCTGACGTCGGAGTGAGGTAGGCCATGCTGTTGTCTTTGGAGACGATGCTGGGTTCGGCGTCCGCAGTGTTGTACATCAGCCTGGTCCGCTCCGCGACGGTGCCCCCGAAATAGCTGTAGTCACCGACAGCACCGACCGTGTCGTTGATCGCGATGTCGGTGATCGCCTCCGGCGACGCGAGCACGTCGCACATGTCGACATCCACCAGGCCCTCGACGTCGCGATAGCGGCCGGCTTCGAAGTTCGAGATCTCGCCCCCGGCGGAGTGCCCGGCTATGACCACCTTGGGATAGCCGACGTGGAGGGCCGTGACTAGCTGGTGGGCCATGTTGGCGTAGGCAGGGATGGTCAGCTGGCGGCTGTCGGGGAAGGGCGGGTGGTCGCTGGTTCCATAGCCCAGCTCGTCGACGGCGACAGCGTCGTAGCCATGGACCGCGAGGTAACGCGCGAGCTGGTACGTGTACGGGTTGCCGGGCTCGCTGAGGCGAGTGGGGAAATCCCAGGCCCAGTACCCGTACGACAAACCATGGAGCAGCAGTACCACCGTCGAGGAGGGCTCCGTGCTGCCGTAGTGGAACCCCCGGACGGTGTACGTCGTCCCGGGCAACGTCGCGTCCTGGGACAGGGCCACCTTGTAGGTGACCGGCGTCACCTCCACCGCGGCCGCGGTGCCCGGCGTCGCGTCCGGCCCGACGGTGAACAGGGCGCTCGCGGCTACCGCTGACGCCAGCATCCCCTTTCGAACCGCCCCTCTGACGTGGAACATCTGCTCTCCCCCCGCTGTCCGCTGTTTCCCGTGGAGCGCTAACTATAGGCCCATCAGGGCCGCCCGTCTGCAGAAGGCGCGCAACGTACGGAAGCCAAGAACGAGGAGACCGAGCAAGCCCGCGATCACTGCCACCACTGCGCCCGGTTTCGCGGCCACGTCGGCGCTCAGCTGCGCAGCCATGGCGGCGTTCGCTTGCCCCGCCGCCACCGCGGACCCTTGCTCCGCCGCCGTGTTGGGTAGGCCGCCCGACCCGGCGGCAAAGGACGCGCCCATGGTGCCGGCTGCAGTGACATCGGCTCTCCGGTTGCCACAACCGGCAGGCTCAGCCGAGCCGCCCAGCGTGACGCGGTACTCGCCGCCGCGGGGGTAGGCGAACGCGATGCGGCCGCTGGGCACCGCCACCGTCTCGACGGCGGCGCCCTGCGCCGTCACGACACCCTGTGAGACCGCTGGGACGAACAAGACCGTGGCGCGGGTCCGATCACCGCACTGGACCCGGGGTGATGTGCCATCGACCTGGAACGCCCCGGTATCGGGGTTGTAGTTCAGCGACCGCAGCTGGCCCGCGGTGAACATCGGGTAGACGCGCGATGTGAACTTGACCCGGCTGGGGAAGGGCGAGCCGACGCCGAAGGGCCCGTGGTAGACGCTGAACCCCGAGCTCTGATCGGCCTTCCAGACCCACAAGGACGAGCCGATTCCGTAAGCGTCGGCGTAGCCGTAGTGGGCCCGCAGGATGCTCTCGTCGTCGGGCACGCCATTGCCGAACTCCCCGACCCACAGAGGCAACCCCAGCGATTTGGCGTCGCGGACGGCGGAGTCGTAACCGCCGTTGAGGGGAAAGAAGAACGGCGTTCCGGCGGCGGCGTTGAGGTTGGCGTCGGGGGTGAAAACACGGGTGTAGACGTGGGGCGCGTACACCACGTTGGGATAGGAGCTGAAGACGCTCCACGGCACCAGGATGTTGCTCTGGTCGGTGATATCGCGAGTGATGTCCGGCTCGATGAACACGAGCTGGCGGAATCCTGCCACCGCGCCGGTCACAGTCCTGATCACCTTCGAGTAGAACGGAAACAGCTCCACCTGGTCCATCACCTCGGGCGCCGCGAATCCCGGAGACGGCTCGTTCATCAGCTCATAGCCGGCGACGGAGGGGTCGCCGTGGAACCTGCTAGCGAGCGCCAGCACGACGCTGGCGTAGTGCTCCTGCAACCCGACGCCGTCGGGGGCGGCGACGTCGCTCCAGAAGCGCTGGAAGTCCTCCTGGACCGCGGCGTCGAGCTCGCGAACACCCAACAGGGCACAGGCCGGCGTAACACGCGCGCTCGCCCACGCCGGCGCCCCATCAGCCTCACGCGAGCCGCCTACGCTCTGGAAAGGCGGCGGACAGACCTCGCCGGTTGAGCTGTAGATGTATTTGCTCCAGGCGTCCTGGTGCATGTCGATGATGGTGTACATCCCGGCAGCTTTGAACCAGGCCACGACCTGGGCGATGCGATCGATGTAGGCGGTGTCGACCTGTCCGGGCTGCGGCTCGAGCAATGACCACGAGACCGCCAGGCGAACGCTGTCGTACCCCAGCGCCCGCATCTGCGGGGCATCGAACCAGCAGACCGCCATCGACTCCACTGCGGTGTTGCGCGCGGGGCACTGGTCGCCCGTATAGGCCGAGGTGCTGATCGGGTACGGGACCGCCAGTGGCGTCGGAGAGTTCTGCCAGTAGTCCTCCAGGCCGTTGACGTTGACGCCACGGAGAAGGACCGTCCTGCCGGCGGCGTCCGTCACCTGGGGTAGGCCGGCGGGGCCGGCCGCCGGCCCGACCGCCAGGTAGTTCAGCTGGTAGGGGATCCGGTCGTCGTTCTGCGACCGCCCCGCCGCCTGCACCACCGGGGCGCCCAACATCAGCGCGATCGTCGTCGCCAGGGCGAGCCTCGGCGCCCGGGCGAGCCTCATCGCCAGCGCGAGCGTCGTCGCCGGCGAGAGCCTCATCGCCAGCGCGAGCGTCGCCGCCGGCACGCCCGAAGCGGCGGCCAGCCCGCTACTGATCCGGTGAGCGATCCGCGATTCCCCCAGCCAATGTCCGTCCATACCGCCCCTCAGTCCTGACGCTCCCCAACCCGAAAATTTGCGGAAGGTGGGATTCGAACCCACAAGCCCTTGCGAGCAATGGTTTTTGAGACCATCGCGTATACCATTCCGCCACTTCCGCGCCTGTCCGTAGGATATACGGATGGCTCGGCGGGTCATCGTGGATTACAACTACGCCGGATTCGGCCGGGGCAGCGGTCAGCGCAGCTGGCGCCGGCCGGTTCTGATCGCGGCCGTGGTGCTGGCTGCCCTCCTGGCGGTATTCGCCGCGACCGAGGGGCGGGCGCTCTGGCACGCCTTCCGCTACCGCACCAGCTCTACCTCCCACTCCCTGAGCGCCTCTCAGCTGAGCGGAGTCAGGCAGCTGACCAACCCCGCGACCACGTCCAACGCCGGTATCGACCAAGTCAACGGCACCGACACCGCGCCGGCGTCGGCGGTTCTGCCCGTTCCCTACAGCGTCCAGGCGCCGGGCAACAACTGGAAGGTCTTCGAGAACGCCTGCGAGGAGGACGCCCTGCTGATGTACCACGACTTCCTGGAGGGCGACGGCCGGACCGATCTCCCCGTCGCCGAGGTGGACCCGGCGCTGCGGGCGATGCAGAAGTGGCAGGTGGACAACTGGGGGGCCGAGAAGGACCTCACCATCGATCGCACCGGCCAGCTCGCCCAGGCCTACTACAGCTACCACTACGAGGTCATCCCGGCGACCCAGGACAACATCATCGCCGAGATCGCCAGCGGCCACCCGGTGATCGTCCCGGTGATGACGCACTCGCTGCAGAACCACAACTACGGGCCGCAGACGGTCTACCACGAGGTTCTCATCAAGGGCTACAAAGCCGACGGCGTCATCGCCAACGACGGCGGCGTCAAAGAGGGCAAGAACTGGTTCTACTCGTGGTCGATCCTGTGGTCCGCGATCGACGCCCAGACGCCAAAGATGGGCCAGGGCCGGGTGGCCCTGGTGCTGACCAAATAGTGGCTCACCGGTGCTGATCCTGATGCGTGCCCAGGCGCCCGCGGAGGAGGTGGACGCTGTCTGCGCCGCGGTAGAGGAACGCGGGTTCCGCCCTGTCAAGCTGCCGGGTGAGGACAGGGTCGCGATCGGGGTCCTCGGCTCCAACCCGATCAGCCTCCGCGATGCGATCATCTCGATGCCGGGGGTGGTCGACGCGGTGCCTGTGAGCAAGCCCTTCAAGCTGGTCGGGCGCGAATTCCACCCCGAACCGACGGTGGTGAAGGTCGGAGCCGTCGAGATCGGCGACTCGCTGTTCGCGGTTATGGCCGGCCCCTGCTCGGTCGAGAGCGAAGGACAGCTGATGGAGGCCGCCGGGGCGGTGGCCGAGGCCGGAGGGCACATCCTTCGCGGCGGTGCCTTCAAGCCCCGCACCTCGCCGTACGCCTTCCGTGGCCTGGGCGAAGACGGCCTCAAGCTGCTGGCGAGCGCCCGCGATCGGTTCGGCCTGCCGGTGGTCACCGAGGTCATGAACATCGAGGACGTCGACATGGTCAGCCAGTACGCCGACATGCTCCAGATCGGCGCTCGCAACATGCAGAACTACGGGCTCTTGGAGGCCGCCGGCCGGACGATGCGACCGATCTTGCTGAAGCGGGGGCTGAGCAGCACCATCGAGGAGTGGCTGCTGTCGGCGGAGTACATCCTGGGACAGGGCAACAACCAGGTGGTGCTCTGCGAGCGGGGGATCCGCACCTTCGAGACCTACACCCGCAACACCCTCGACCTCTCGGCGGCGCCCTTGGTCCGTGAGCTCAGCCACCTGCCGGTGGTCGTGGATCCCAGCCACGGCACCGGAAAGTGGTCGCTGGTGACACCGATGGCGGTGGCGGCGCTGGCGGCCGACGCCGCGGGCCTGATGGTGGAGGTCCACCCGCACCCGGACCACGCTCTCAGTGACGGCGCCCAATCGCTCACCCCGCACCATTTCGCCGAGATGATGGAGCGCCTCCGGCTGATCGCGAACCCGCTCGGGCGCCGGATCTAGGTGCCGTCGGCGAAGCGCCGGCTGCCGCGGCCGTAGGCTTTGGCGGGACTGCCTCCACCCCGATCCGGTAACGCCGGCGCACCGGCGGCCCCCGGCCACGGCGGCCGTCGCGCGCTGATGTTCCTGATCGTGGGCGCGGTCCTCCTGGTGGCCACCTTCCTGATCGCCGTCGGCCTGGTGTCGTTGCTGTTCATCAAGCATCCCAACACCAGCGTCAGCACGCCGACGGTCAAGGACCTGCCCTCAGAGCTGGCGCTCTGCAACAACTTCAAGCCCAACAGCATCGTCCTGCTCGACCTCGGCAAAGGCGAGCGGCACTACCAGGTGACGGGCGAGTGTCCGATGTCGTCGCTGGCCCTTCGCGACAGCTACGTCGCCGACCTCGAGTACCTCGGCTGGACCGTTCACGACGACGGCAGCGGCAACCTCACCTGCTACAGCTATGGCCGCCACGAAGCCCTCAACGCGGGCATCGGAGACAGCAGCAGCACCGACAACCAGGCCAGCCTTACGGTCGAGCTGATCACCGCCGCGGGATCGCCTCCCGACGGGTTCCCGTTGCTGCAGCCCAGCCCCTCGGCGACTCCATCCGGGGGTACGTCACCGACCCCGTCGCATGCCTGAGGCTGGTCAGCCGGCGGCGGCCAGTGCCTCTGCCAAACTGAGCTTGCCTTCGTAGAGCGCCCTCCCCAGGATCACGCCGGCCGCCCCCGAGGCGTTGGCCCGCCGCACATCCTCCATCGAGGACACGCCTCCGGAGAGCACCACCGCGTGCCTGGTGATCTTCATCAGGTCCGCGAGGCCGTCGAAATTGGGACCCTGCAGGGCCCCGTCGCGGCTGATGTCGGTATAGATCAGCCGCTCCAGCGGCGCCTGCTCCAGGGCCGCCAGCAGATCTTCGACCGACTCTCCCCCGCCCTTCTCCCAGCCGTGCGTCGAGATCGTGTCGCCGCGCATGTCGAGGGCGACGCACACCCTGCCGGGATGGGCAACCGCCACCTCCACCGCCGACTCCGGCTCCTCGGCCGCCAGCGTCCCGATGACCACCGCCGCGGCGCCGGCCTCAAACCACCGGGCGGCGTCCTCTTCCGAGCGCACCCCACCGGCGACCTCGACCTCGACCCCGGTCTCGCGCACTATCGCCTCAACGACCTCGCGGTTGCCGCCGCCGTCCCGGGCGGCGTCGAGGTCGACCACGTGGAGGCGGCGCGCGCCGCCGCGGGCAAACTGCCGCGCCACCGACACCGGGTCGTCGCTGTACTCGGTCGCCTTCTCGTAGTCACCCCGGAGCAGGCGGACGCAGCGGCCGTCGAGGAGGTCGACGGCGGGAATCACCAGCATCGAGCGGCCTAGCCGGAGAGCGAGCGGGCCAGCTCGTAGAGGTGGAGGTTGATCTCGCGGTGTCTCGAGGTCACCTCGGCCAGCGGGGTCGACACGTAGTCGCCCGAGATCAGCCCAACCTGGACCCCGTGCTGGCCGGCCACCAGCAGCTCCGAGGCGCGGGCGCCCAGGCGGCTGGCGATGATCCGGTCGCTGGCCAGCGGCGATCCTCCACGCTGGAGGTGGCCCAGGACGATGACCCTGGTCTCCAGCCCGGTCTGGTCCTGGATCTGGCGGGCGACATCGAAGCCGTGGCCGTAGCCCTCCGCCATCATGATGATGCTGTGCGACTTGCCCCGGGCGTGGGCCCGGAGGATGCGGCGGCCGACCTCCTCCAGCGGCATCTCGATCTCGGGTACCAGGATCGACTCGGCGCCGGAGGCGAGCCCGGCGTCCAGCGCGATGTGGCCGGTGTCGCGACCCATGGTCTCGATCACGAAGATGCGCTCATGGCTGGTGGCTGTGTCGCGTACCCGGTTGACGTTCTGAACCACAGTGTCCACCGCCGACATGTGGCCGATGGTGACGTCGGTGCCAAGCAGGTCGTTGTCGACGGTGCTGGGGACGGTGACCACCGGAATGCCCATCGCGTCGAGCGCCATCGCGGCCAGCGCCGAACCGCCTCCGCCGATGACCACCAAGCCCTCGACGCCGGTCTTCTGGAGCGTCTCGATGGCCAGGTCGCGGCCCTCCTGGTGGTGGAACTCGGCGGAGCGGGCGGTGCGCAGGATGGTGCCGCCTCGCTGGATGATGCCGGCCACCGAGGCCTGGGTCATCTTCCGCCACTCGCCCTTGATCAGCCCGTTGAAGCCGTGCAGGTAGCCGACGCACTCACAGTTGAGGTTGAACGACCGCCTCACCACCGCCCGGATGGCGGCGTTCATCCCGGGAGCATCGCCGCCGGACGTGAGCACCCCGATCTTCATCAGCCGACCTCCACGTATTCGTCTGCCGGGACCGGTCGCTCGCGCGGCACGAAGGTCTTACGCTCGGGGGCCTTGCGCCGCACCACCTCGCAGCGATAGCTGCCGGGCCCGAGGACGGCCTCGACCGCCTGCCGCAGACCTTCTCCGGGGGTCACCCTTGCCGGCAGCTCGAGCTCGGTGACGTGTGAGCCCTCGTCCACGCGCATCACCACCGAGTCGGGGCCGGGGAAATGCGACAGCACCGCGTTGAGCTCCTCGATCGCGCTCCGGCCAAGCCCCTCTGCCAGCACCAGCTGGACCACCTGAGCCCGCTGCCAGGGATCAGGGTCGGGGTCCTCGAAGGCCCACACCTGGTCAGCGACAAGCCCTGCGGTCTCGCCCTCGGGCGCGTCGCGGCCGCGGCGGCGGGTGTCGACCTTGGCGCGCATCAGCACGATCCTGTCAGGCTGGATGATGTCGGCGCCCTGCTCCAGGGTGCGCGAGAACACCGTCACCGCGACCGACCCCGTGAGGTCTTCCAACTCCACCCAGGCCATCATCCGGCCACTGCGGTCGGGCCGGCGGCGAACCTCGCGGATGATGCCGCCGACGCGGACCTCGAAGCCCTCCAGCTCGGGAACGATCTCGATGCAGCGGGTGTCGGTCCGGGCGTGGAGCTGCTCCTCGACGCGGCGCAACGGGTGGTCGCTCAGGTAGATGCCGAGAAACTCGCGCTCCCACGCCAACCGGGTCCGGTCGTCGGCCGGAGTCACCCCGTCGGCAAGGCGGACCTCGGCGTCGTCGGCCATCGGCCCGTCGCCGAAGAGCGAGACCTGGCCCGACTCGCGGTCCTGCTGGATCGCCTGGGCGCGATCGACGAAACGATCGAGGCTCTGGAGCAACTGCTGCCTCTCCCCCAGCGAGTCCATCGCACCACATTTGATCAGCGACTCGAGCACCCGCTTGTTGACCTCATGGAGATCGAGCCGCAGGCAGAGGTCGAGCAGAGACTCGTAGGGACCGTTCCTGACGCGCTCCTCGACGATCAGCTCGATCGCCCGTAGGCCCACGTTCTTGATGCCCTTCATGCCGTAGGCGATGCTGTCACCGACCACGGTGAAGGCCGACTCCGAGGTGTTGACGTCGGGCGGGGTGACCTGGATCCCGTGGTCCTGGCAGTCGACGACGATGGCGGCGACGCGGTCCTGGTTCTCCTCGTTCTGGAGCAGACCGCAGAGGTACTCGATCGGATAGTTGGCCTTTAGGTAGGCGGTCTGGTACGAGATCATCCCGTAAGCCGCGGTGTGAGCCTTGTTGAAGCCGTAGCCGGCGAAGACCTCGACCAGGTCGAAAATCGCCTTGCCCTGCTCGTGGGGAATGCCGTTGGCGACGCAGCCGGCGATGAACTTCTCGCGCTGCTTGGCCATCTTGGCCTTGTCCTTCTTTCCCATGGCGGCGCGAAGGATGTCCGCCTCGCCCATCGAGAAGCCGGCCAGGACGTTGGCGATCGACATCACCTGCTCCTGGTAGACGATCACCCCGTACGTCTCCCGCAGCGCCTCCTCCACCGCCGGGTGGGGGAACTCCGGCTCCATGGTGCCGTGCTTGCAGGCGATGTATCGATCGATCATCCCGCCCTCGATGGGTCCGGGACGGTAGAGGGCGTTGACCACCGAGAGGTCCTCGAACTCGCTTGGCTTAAGCGCCGTCAGGATGCGCCGCATGCCCGGCGACTCCAGCTGGAATACGCCCAGGGTGTCGCCCTTGCTGAGCATCTCGAAGGTGGCGGCGTCGTCCAGCGGCAGCGCCTCGAGGTCGACCTGGATGTCGCGCGTCCGCGCCACCAGCCGGATGCAGGCATCGATGATGTCGAGGTTGCGCAGGCCGAGGAAGTCCATCTTCAGGAGCCCCAGCTCCTGGATCGCGGTCATCTCGTACTGGGTGACGATGGTCGACTTGTCGGTGGTACCCCGCTGCAAAGGGACGTACTTGACCAGCGGCTCGGGAGCGATCACAACCCCGGCGGCGTGGGTGCCCACGCTGCGGGTGATTCCCTCCAGGCGCACCGCGGTGTCGATCAGCTCCTTGTATCTCGCGTCTGACTGGTAGATGTGTTTGAGCTCGGCGACCTGCTCCATCGACTTCTTCAACCCGACCGTCTTGCCCTGGTACACCGGCACCATCTTGGCGATGGGGTCGACCTCGGCGATGGGCACGTCGAGGACGCGACCGACGTCGCGAATGGCGGCCTTGCCGGCCATCGTCCCGAAGGTCCCGATCTGGGCGACGCGGTCCTCACCGTATTTCTGGGTGACGTACTTGATCACCGACTCGCGGCCGGCCACCGAGAAGTCGATGTCGATGTCGGGCATCGACACGCGGTCCTTGTTGAGGAAGCGCTCGAAGATCAGCCCGTAGCGGAGCGGCTCCAGGGTGGTGATGTCGAGGCAGTACGCCACCATCGACCCGGCGGCCGAGCCGCGCCCGGGCCCGACCAGGACGTCGTGGGTCTTGGCGTGATGGACGAAGTCCCAGACGATCAGGAAGTAGGCGGCGTAGCCCATGTCGGTGATCACCTCGAGCTCATACTCGAGGCGCTGGTGCTGCTCCGAGGTGGGGTCCGGGTAGCGGCGGCGGAAACCGTCCTCGCAGAGGCTGCGGAGGTACTGGTCCGCGGTGAGGTCGCCGGGAACCTCGTAGCGCGGCAGCAGCATGCCCCCGAGCTCGATCGTCAGGTCGCACATCGCCGCCACCGTAGCGGTGTTGGCGACGGCCTCCTGGATCTCGGGGAAGGCCGCCCGCATCTCGTCGGCGTCCTTTAGGTAGAAACTGTCGCCGGAGAAACGCATCCGGTTCTGGTCCGACACCCGCTTGCCGGTCTGGATGCAGAGAAGGACGTCGTGCACGCCGGAATCGCCCTGGGCGGTGTAGTGCGAGTCGTTGGTCGCCACCAGCGGGATGCCGGTTCGGCGGGCCACTTCGATCACCCCGCTTCGGGTGACGTCCTCCTCGGGGATGCCATGGTTCTGAATCTCCAGGAAGTAGCGGTCGCCGAAGATCCCGCGGTGCTCCTCCGCGACTTCGGCGGCGCCGTCGATGTCGCCGGCGACGACCCGCTGGCTGACCTCGCCGGCGAGGCACGCCGACAGCGCGATGACTCCTTCGGAGTGCGCCGCCAGCAGCTCCTTGTCGACCCGCGGCCGCACGTAGTAGCCGTCGAGGTGGGCGATGCTGATCATCTTCATCAGGTTCTGGTAGCCGATCTCGTTCTGCGCCAGCAGCACTAGGTGATGGGGGTCACGGTCGACCCGGCTCTCCTTGTCGCGCAGGCTGCGCTGGGCCACGTACGTCTCGCAACCGACGATTGGTTTCACCCCGGCCTCCCGGCAGGCCTTGTAGAAGGGCACTACGCCATACAGCGATCCGTGGTCGGTGATCGCCAGCGCGTCCTGTCCGGCGGCCACCGCTGCCCTGACAACCTCGCCGATGCGGCTGGCGCCGTCGAGGAGGCTGTACTCGGTATGGGTGTGGAGGTGGACGAAGTCCGTCAAGCCGGGGCGCGAACTGGCACGTCTGGACGGCGACGGATCTCCACGATCTCTATGTTATGTGCCGCCGGGCTGGGCGCGCCGCTCCCCCGCCAAGGGGGCCTCTGAGCCGTCGCGGCCTTACTCGGACCCGCTCCGGCGGGCCTGGCGGAGACGGTCCGAAAGGCCGCCGTGGTGCTTGGCGAGCACGGTCCGGGCGTCCAGCGCAGAGCTGTCTTCGCCGCTGGACAGGAACTCGATCAGCAGCGCGTTGAGGCGCTCCGCCTGCTCCAGCTGGACCCAGTGCCCGGCGTCGTCGAAACGTTCGTAGCGCCACGATCCGCTGACAAACTTCTCCGAATCCGTCATCGATTCCTCGGTCAGGGCGGCGTCTTTGGCGCCCCAGATGCCCAGCACGGGTAGATCGAGCTTGGCGAACTCCGGCGTTGGCTCCAGCATCCGCATCGGGGGGTCGTTGGCGCGGTACCAGTTGAGGGCGGCGGTCAGGGCCCCGGGGCGCGCCAGGTCCCGCTGATATCGGTCGAGGTCCCCGGTGCCCCGGGCCCAGCCCTTGAGGAACCGCCAATCGTCCCTGGGGATCAGCGCTTCGGCCAGGCCGGGGAATTGGAAGAACAGGATGTACCACGACAGTTGCAGCTGGCGCATCGACCGGGGCGCGAAGTTCCCCGGATGGCCGACCGAAATCGCCACCAGCCGATCCACCCGGTCGGGCTTGGTGATCGCGTACATCCACGCCAGCGCGGCGCCCCAGTCGTGGCCCACGACGTGAACCCGGGGCAGGCCCAGGGTCCGCAGAATGCCTCGCACGTCATTGAGGAGCACCCCCATGGTGTACGCGTCGACCCCTTCGGGCCGGTCGGACTCGCCAAAGCCGCGCAGGTCGGGCGCGACCACCCGAAAGCCGGCCTCGGTCAGCGCGCTCACCTGGTTGCGCCAGACGTAGCTGGAGTCAGGGAAGCCGTGCAGGAGCAGGACACCGGGCCCGGCGCCGGCGTCGATAACGGAGAAGGAGATTCCGTTGGCCTCCACGCGGACGGGGGATGGCAGCGCCGACCGGCTCATATCACCCTCCCCCCAGCATCAGCTGACCAGGGTCGAGTCCACGATCACGCGCTGCAGATACTCTCCCTTCTTGAAGTCCCACGTCCCACCGCAGGTGATCAGGGAGAGGCGCGACGGGCCGCTGGTGTCGAACAGGCCGGGGACGGTGGCGTTGTAGGCCACCGACTGGACGCTGGTGACCTTGAAGTGATGGCTGACGCCGTCGAGGCGCTGGACCTCGATGTCGTCCCCGATCTGGATGTGCTTGAGGTTGAAGAACACCGCCCGCGAGGTGTCGTACCAGTCGAGGTGACCGTCGATCACCGCGTCACCCGGATCTCCGGGGGCGGGACCGAACTTGTACCAGCCGACGTCGTAGGACTCGTTGGTGACCGCCATCGCACCCTTGTCGACTCCAACCGGCAGGACCTGGGCATTGACGCCGATGCTCCGGACGACCAGGCGCCCGGGCGGGAGCGGGCCCCCGGTATCTGTCGGCGAAGGGGTCGGCTTGAGCGCCGCCGCCTGCTCCAGCTTGAGGTCGGCGGCGCTGTCCACCACCGCAGCGCCTCCGAAACCGCCCAGACCGCCCGGATGAGGGACTGCGTAAAAGAGCCAGCCAAAAACTGCGGTCAGCGCGAAGAGCGCGACCGTCACGATCGGGACGCGGTGCCGGGGGTGGGGCATTTGAATTCAGTGTACCGGGCCATCCCCGAATTCCAGCCGGTTGCGTGCAACAGCCCGGAACGGCGTTGTTACGTGGACTGGGCCCCCGGGACCAGCAGGCTGACGGTCTCGATGTGGTACGTCTGCGGAAACATGTCGACCAGGGTCTGAGCCTCGACCCGGTAGCCATGGGCGGCCAGTCGGGCCAGGTCTCGACCCAGCGTCGACGGATCGCAGGAGACATAGACCATCCGGCGGGGATGAAGACGGGCGACTTCGGCCAGAACCGGGGGGGCGCATCCCGCTCGCGGGGGGTCGACCACCAGGGTGTCGACCTCATCGGGCTCCAGCTGGAAGAGCTTGTCCTCCAGGCGGCCGGCCAGCACCGACGACTGCTCCACCCCGTGGAGCCTGACGTGAAGGCGCGCCAGGATCGCGGCGGCTCGCGCCTCCTCGACCATAGTCACCCTGGTGGGCCGGGCAGCGGCGTCGGTGCGGGTGGCGGCCAGGATCGAAATCGCGCCGAACCCTGAGTACCCCTCGACCAGGGCACCGGGTCGATCGCCGATGTACGACAGCGCGCACCCGTAGAGCTTGTGAGCCTGTGAGTGGTTGACCTGGACGAACGTTTCAGAGTCAACACGAAACACCAACGGGTCTCCGGGTCGCCCGTCGATGAGAGCGCCGTCATAGCCGATTGAGAGGCTGTCCTGGTGAACCAGGAAGTTGTCGAGGCGCGCTGACAGGGCATCCTGAAGCTCTTTCGGCGGCGAGCCGCCCAGTCCTCGCCAGAGCAGCTCGCGACTGTTCGGGTGCGCGGTCAGGCGGATCGAGCGGAGACTGCCGGAGCCCACGTCGTCCAGCGCCAGCCCGATACCCGCAAGGGCCTCGGTGATGTGCGGGTGATGGATCAGGCAGTCGTCGACGGGAACCAGGTCGTAGGTGCGGCGCTTGTTGAAGCCAAGCTGGTGGCGGCCGCCACCACTACGGGGGCGGACGACATGAAACTCGCCGCGGATGCGATAGCGGAACGGGTCGGCCGCCGCGACCAGCTCGGGCGCGGGTGCGCTGGCGCCCGCCCGGCGCAAGGTCTCGGCGACAACTTTGAGCTTCATCTCCAGCTGCTGCTCGTAGTTGGCGTGCTGCCACTGGCAGCCGCCGCATTCGGGGACGAAGCGGCAGGGTGGCGGTACGCGCCCCGGCGCCGCCTCCAGGATGTCCACCGCGCGCGTCTGCAGGTAGTTGCGCCGGCGGCTGGAGACCTCGGCGCGCACGCGCTCACCGGGCAACGCGTCGTCGACGAACACCACCTGGCCCTCGTCAGTGCGCGCCAGCGCCGCGGACCCATACGTCATCTCCCCCACCACCAGCTCGAGCGACTGCGTCGCCGCATCGCTCGCGGGGGGAACCATGTACTAGCCGCCCAGCTTTTGGCGGAGCATCTCGCTGACGGCCGGCCCGTTCGCCTTGCCGCCGCTGACGCGCATGACCGCGCCCACCAGCCGGCCGATGGCGCGCTCGTTGCCGGCCTGGAAGTCCGCCGCCGCCTGGGGCTCGGCAGCGAGTGCCTCGTCGACCCACGCTTCCAGCGCGGAGGCGTCGCTGACCTGGGCAATGCTTGAGGCCTCAATGGCGTCGTTAACCGCCGCCGGGTCGGCGATGACGTCAGCGCCTGCCGCTAGGGCCGCAAATAGAGCCTTCGCCTGGTTGTTACTGATGTCGCCCCCGACTTTCCGTTGAATTAGGGCCGCCAGCGCCGGCGGCCAGACCTTCAACTCCGCCAGCGAGCCGGCCGTCTCTTTGACGGCACGGTTGACCTCGCCGACAACCCAGTTGGCGGCCTCCTTGGCGGCGGCGCGGGGCTCGACCGCGGGCGCCAGGGCGGCCACCACCGCCTCGAAGTAATCCGCCAGGTCCCGCGAAGCGGTCAGCTGGTCGGCATCGTAAGCCGAAAGCTCGAGCTCATCGCGTAAGCGGGCCGCCCGAGCCGCGGGCAGCTCGGGCAGCTCCGCCCGGATGCCGTCGACGAACTCTCGGGTCAGCTGCAACGGCGGCAGGTCGGGCTCGGGGAAGTAGCGATAGTCGTGGGCGTACTCCTTGGAGCGCTGCCCCACCGTCACACCTTTGGCCTCGTTCCAGCCGCGGGTCTCCTGCACGATCGTCTCACCGCCGAGCAGCGCCGCCTTTTGCCTCTCGATCTCGTACTCCAGCGCCAGGTGGACGGCGCGGAAGCTGTTCATGTTCTTGATCTCCACCTTGGTGCCCAGCTCGGTGGCGCCCGCGGCGCGGACCGAGACGTTGGCGTCGCAGCGGAGGCTGCCCTCCTCCATGTTGCCGTCGTTGACGCCGATCCAGACCAGCACCTGGCGCAGCCGCTGCATGTACTCGCGGGCCGCGTCGGCGCTGCGAATGTCGGGTTCGGAGACGATCTCCATCAGGGGCACGCCGGCACGGTTGAGGTTGACCAGGGACGAGCTCGAGGTGTCGATGGCGCCGGCATGGGTGAGCTTGCCGGTGTCCTCCTCGAGGTGCACCCGGGTGATCCCCACCCGCAATCTGCCACCGTCGGCGTCGATGTCGAGATGGCCGCCGGTCGAGAGCGGGAGGTCGTACTGGGAGATCTGGTAGCCCTTGGGCAGGTCGGGATAGAAATAGTTCTTGCGGTCGAACTTGCTGAACTCAGCGATCTCGCAATCAAGCGCCAGGGCGGTGCGGATCGTCAGCTCGACCGCCCTACGGTTCATCACCGGCAGCGACCCGGGCAGGCCAAGGCAGGTCGGACAGGTATGGCTGTTGGGCTCGCCGGCGAGGTACGCGGCGGAGCAGCTGCAGAACATCTTGCTGGCGGTGAGCAGCTGGGCGTGCACCTCCAGGCCGATGACAGCCTCCACCTCGGTGCTCACGTCAACAGCCATGCAGGAATCCGGCGCGGTTCAGGGACGGCGGCTACGAGTAACCAGCCGGATCAGGGCGAGGAACACGACTGCGCCAAAGAAGGCAACAACCAGGGTCTCAAGGAACCCCAGCGCGCCGCCGGTGAAGATACCCAGCTGGTTCACGATGAATCCGCCGATAAACGCACCCACAACGCCGACGATGATGTCGCCCAGGCAGCCTAGTCCCCTGCCCTCGACCACCCGTCCAGCCAGAGCACCCGCAATCAGGCCCACAAGCAACCAGGCGACCAGGCCCCCCGGTTCGAGTAGCACGACGGCGGGCAGGAGAAGCATCATTTCGAGCACCTCACCAGGATGGCGGACGTTGCCCGGATTCTAGACCGCGGCACCTCACGCGGCCCCCGCCAGGGCCGGCTCGCGGCTGCCCCAATCGTTGAGCGACTCGTATGCCGAGGCGACCCGGAAGACGGTGTCCTCGCGCCACGCCGGCCCCATCACCTGGAGCCCGACCGGCAGTCCTTCGGAGAAACCACAGGGAATCGAGATCGCGGGGATGCCCGCGAGGTCGGCCGGGATGGTGAGCACGTCGTTCAGGTACATCGCCAGCGGGTCGTGGGTCTTGGCGCCGATCGGAAAGGCGACCGTCGGCGAGGTGGCGCAGACGATCGCATCCACCGCCTGGAAGGCCTCGTCGAAGTCGCGCTTGACCAGGGTCCGCGCCTTCTGCGCCTTGACGTAGTAGGCGTCGTAGTAGCCCGAGCTGAGCGCGTAGGTGCCGATCATGATCCGGCGCTTGACCTCGGGACCAAAACCCTCGTCACGGGCGCGCAGGTACTGCGCCACCACCGACTTCTCCTCCGGCGCCGAATGCCCGAAACGGACGCCGTCCATCCGGGCCAGGTTGGAGGACGCCTCCGCCGGGGCCAGGATGTAGTAGATCGCGACCCCGTAGGACGTGTGCGGCAGGCTGATCTCGACCAGCTCCGCGCCTTCCTTCTCGAGCTGGGCGATGGCTGCGCGAACGGCAGCCTCAACCCCCGGCTCCATGCCCTCGACGAAGTACTCCGAGGGCACCCCCAGCCGCATGCCGCGCACGCCGTCGCCGATGCCGGCTCGGACGCCGTCGAGTGGTCGGGGTGAGCTGGTCGAGTCGAGCGGGTCGTGTCCACCGATCGCCTCCAGGACGGTGGCGGCGTCGGCCACGGTACGGGTGAAGCTGCCGACGTGGTCGAGCGAGCTGGCGAAGGCGATCAGGCCGTAGCGGCTGGTCCGGCCGTAGGTCGGCTTGAGGCCGACGGTCCCGGTGAGGGCGGCGGGCTGCCGGATCGAGCCACCGGTATCGCTGGCCAGCGCGAAGGTCGTCTCGCCGGCCGCGACGGCCACCGCCGAGCCGCCCGACGAGCCTCCGGGCACTCGCGTCAGGTCCCAGGGATTGTGCACCGGTCGGTAGGCGGAGTTCTCGTTCGACGAGCCCATCGCGAATTCGTCGCAGTTGGTCTTGCCTACGGGCAGGGCGCCGGCCGCCAGCGCCCTGGCCACGGTGGTGGCGGTGTAGGGCGGGATGAACCCGGCCAGGATTCGCGATCCGGCGGTGCACTCCACGCCCTCCATGCAGAGGACGTCTTTGATCGCCATCGGGATCCCCGCCAGCGGCCCGGCGGCGCCGGAGGCGATCCCCTTATCGGCGGCGTCGGCGGCGGCCAGGGCCTGCTCCGGCGTCGTCAGCAGGAACGCTCCCAGATCGGCGTCCACCTCGCCGATCCGGTCCAGCGACTGCTGCGCCAGCTCGCGAGCGCTGGTGGTGCCCGCCCGCAGGGCGGCGCCCAGGTCGGCGATGGACGCGCCGGCGCTCACTCCTGCATCGCCCGAACGCGAAAGTAGCCATCCTCACGCGAGGGCGCGTTGCGGAGGGCGTCCTCGGGATCCAGTGAGGGAAGCACCTCGTCCTCCCTCATCACGTCGACCAGCTCGCCGACCTGCGCGGTCGGCGCGATCGCGGCGGTGTCCAGCTGTTCCAGCTGGTCGATGTACTCCAGGATGCTGGATAGCTCCCCCGCCAGCGCCTCCAGCTCGTCGTCACTCAGCCCAAGGCGGGCGAGCTCGGCCACGTGGCGCACCTGTTCCAGCGTCAGCTTCATGAGACCAAGATTGTAGGGACGCCCGTGGGCGGGAGCGGCCGGAGCTAGGCTGACGGAGGCTCTTAGGTGAGCCGGTGCTCGACCCAGACGTTGGGTTCGGCGTAGCGGCCCAGGTCCCGCTCCAGGTCGATGTGGACCGGGGCCAGCGCCCCTGGCACCACGTAGGCGCCGCTGGCGGGGAAGGAGCCGCCGGTCCAGTGCGTCCATTGCTCGACGGTGCCTTCGACCACCATCGACTCGGGGGCGATCATCAGCACCCGGCCACCGAGCTGGAGGTGGACCCGCAGCCAGGGATCGAAGGCGGTGCCGTCGGGGTGGGTCCAGCTGATGTACTCCTCGAACTTGGCCAGCGGGTACGACTCCTTGCGGTTGGGCCGCACCGGGGCGATCAGCGACTGAAAGCCCTTGGAGGCGGCCACCGCGCGCATCGACCGCAGGATCTCGGCGCCCAGCCCACTGTTCCGGCGCGCCGGCTGAGCCACGGCCGAGAGCGCCATCAACGAATTCGGCTTGCGATTGCCGGCGAAGGCCAGCTCGACGGCGGCGTCCCAGCCGCCAGGCAGTCCCTCGGCGGTCTGGTCCCAGTAGAGCGGCAGGGTGTGGCCGCAGGCGACGATGGTGCTGGCCCCGTCGACGAAGACCACCTGGTATTCGGCGAACTCGGTGTAGGTCCGGTCCCAGTACTTGAGGCCCACCAGGCTGCCCTCGTAGAAGCTGGGCCAGTTGGGCCCCCCGTCGAGTCCGGATGCCTTCAGCTCGTCCGTCAGGTCCGGGCGGTCGCCCAGGGTGACGGTCTGAAGCGTCGAGCTGGCCACCGCTGAAGTGTAGGCCGCGGCTGTCCGCGAGTCGACCCCTGGAGTCCGCTACTCGCCGAGGAGCTCCAGCAAACGGCTCTCGTCGATGATCTCAACTCCCAGCTTCTCGGCCTTGGCCACCTTGGTGCCCGGGTTGTCGCCGACGACCAGGTAGTCGGTCTTCTTGGTCACGCTGTCAGCCGCGGTCCCGCCCTGGTCCGCGACCCGCGCTTCGAACTGGCTTCGGGGCTGCGAGAGGGTGCCGGTGATGACAAAAGTCTTGCCGGAGAGCGGGCCCTCCTTGGGTGGCGGCGGCGGCTCCGGCTTGACGCCGGCCGCCAGCAGCTGGCCGACCAGGTGCCTCGAGGCGGGGTTCTGGAAGAAGTCATAGACCGACTGCGCCACCACCTGGCCGATGCCGTCGACGCTGCTCAGGGCACCGACGTCCGCGGCCTCGATCGCATCGATGGTGCCAAAGGCGCGCGACAGAACCTCGGCGGTGGTCCAACCGACGTGGCGGATGTTGAGCGCGATCAGGAGCCGGGGCAGGATCGTGTCCTTGCTGCGCTGAATGCTGTCGTAGAGCTTCCGTGCCGACACGTCGGCAAAGCCGTCAAGCTGCGCCAGGCCGTCCGCCGTCAGCTTGTAGATGTCGCTGGGGATCTTGACCATGCCGCGGTCGAGCAGCTGCCGCACTGTCTGGTAGCCCAGCAGGTCGATGTCCATGGCGGCGGCGAAGTGAGCCATCGACTCCAGGATCCGCGAAGGGCATTCGGGGTTGATGCAGTACCGCACCGCCTCGCCCGCCTCACGCACCAGCAGCGTGCCGCAGACGGGACAGTGAGTCGGCGGCTTCCAGCGTCGGGCGCCCTTGCGCCGCTTCGCCAGCACCGGCCCGACGACCTCGGGAATCACGTCGCCGGCCTTGCGCACGACCACGGTGTCGCCGACGCGAACGTCTTTGCGGGCGATGTCGTCCTCGTTGTGGAGAGTGGCCAGTGAGAGCGTCGAGCCGGCGACGAAGACGGGCTCGAGGACCGCGAACGGCGTCACCGCTCCGGTTCTCCCCACGTTGACGGCGATGTCGCGCAGCAGCGTCTCCGCCTCCTCCGGCGGGTACTTGAAGGCGATCGCCCAGCGCGGCTCGCGGGAGATGAAGCCGAGCTCCTGCTGCTGCCCCAGGTCGTTGACCTTGATCACCACCCCGTCGGTGCCGTAGTCCAGCTGGTGGCGCGCCTCTCGCCACTTCTCGACGTATTTGATGACGCCGTCGATGCCGTCGTGGACGGCCAGGTTGGGGTTGACCCGGAAGCCCAGCTCTTTGAGCCGCTCCATCACCTCGGCGTGCATTCTGGCGTTGCCGGTGGGATCCATCGCGTAGATGAAGGTCTGCAGCTTGCGCGCCGCCGTCAGCCGGGGGTCCAGCTGCCGGATCGATCCCGCGGCGGTGTTGCGCGGGTTCTGGAAGAGCGGCTTCTCGAGCTCCTCCTGGCGGCGGTTGAGGTCGGCGAAGGCCGGCGCCGACATATAGACCTCGCCCCTTACCTCGATCAGGGGCGGCACCCCGCCAACGCCGGAGCGAAGCCGCATCGGCACGTCCATGATGGTACGGACGTTGCTGGTGACGTCCTCACCGGTGGTGCCATCGCCCCTGGTCGCGCCGATTGCGAGCTTGCCGTCGCGGTAGGTCAGGCTCATCGCCAGGCCGTCGATCTTCAGCTCGGTGACGTACTTGACCTTTTCGCCCACGCGGCTGACGACCCGCTTGTGCCAGGCGCGCAGCTCCTCGTGGCTGAACGCGTTGCCCAGCGACAGCATCGGGATACGGTGCTTGACCTTCTTGAAAGCGTCGACCGGGGCGCCGCCGATCCGCTGCGTGGGCGAGTCCGGGGTCTGCAGCTCCTCGTGCGCGGCCTCCAGGTCGACCAGCTCCCGGAAGAGCATGTCCCACTGGTAGTCGGTGATCTCGGGACTGTCGAGCACGTAGTAGAGATGGTTGTGGTGCTCGAGCTGTTCCCGCAGCCACTCCGCGCGCGCCCGCCAGTCGCCGGCATCGGGACCAGCGTCGGCGGCCGCCTTCCTGGAGGCGCGGGGCACGCCTACGCCAGCTCCAGGGGAGCGATGGACGCCGAAAGGATCTTGATGCCGACGCCGTCGAAGCGAACGATCAGCTCCTCATCGCTGCGGGTCATCGTGCTCTTGACCACGATGCCGCTGCCAAAGCTCTTGTGGCTGACCCGCTGGCCCGCGCTGTAGCGCTGCACCAGCGGCTCGGCCCTGGCCGGCGGCTGCCGCGACACGGCGTCCAGCAGCGAGCCCCGGCCGCTGCCTCCCCTGAGCCGTGTGCTGCCCGCGGGACGATGAAGGATGGCCTCGGGCAGCTCGCTCAGGAACCTCGAGGGCATGTTGAGGTTGGCCACCCCGAAGAGATGGCGGCGGAAGGCGTGGAACAGGTAGAGACGGCGCATGGCTCGTGTCATGCCGACGTAGCAGAGCCGCCGCTCCTCATCGATGCCGCCAGGCTCCTCGATCGCGCGCAGGTGCGGCAGTAGTCCCTCCTCCATCCCCACCATGAAGACCACCGGGAACTCGAGGCCCTTGACCATGTGGAGCGTGATCAGGGTCAGCCCGGGCTTGCTCTCGTCGAGGCTGTCGACGTCGCTGACCAGCGCGGTGTCCTCGAGGAATTGCGCCAGGGCCTCGGGTCCGAGCATGCCGGCGTACTCCGACGCCAAGCCCTTGAACTCGAGCAGGTTCTGCCAGCGCTCCGCGCCTTCGTCGCTGCCATCGTCGACCATACGCTGGATCCCGCTGCGCACCAGCATCTCGCCGATCAGCTCCTGCAGCGGCTTCTCGACGAGGTCGGCGCGCAGCCCGTCGATGATGTCGCGAAACTCCGCCAGCGCCGCGGCACCGGCGCTGCCGATGCCGGCGATCGTCGAGGGCTCGCGGATCACCTCCCCCACCGCGACGCCCCGGCTGGCGGCGGCGGCCTCGATCACCGAGATGGTCTTGTCGCCGATCTTGCGGCGGGGCAGGTTGACGATCCGCCGGAACGCCACCACGTCGGCCGGGTTGAAGATCAGCCGCAGGTACGCCAGCGCGTCCTTGATCTCGCGCCGTTCGTAGAAGCGAACCCCGCCGACCAGCTTGTAGGGCACGTTCTGCCGCACCATGACCTCCTCCAGCGCCCGCGACTGGGCGTTGGTGCGGTACAGCACGGCGATGTCGTTGAGGGCCATCTCCTCCTGGTGGAGCAGCCGGCCGACCTCGCTGACGACGGCCAGCGCCTCCTCCTGCTCGTCATAGACCTGCCCCAGGAAGACTTTCTCGCCGGCGCCGGCCTCGGTCCAGAGCTGCTTCTCGGCGCGATCGGGGACGCCTTTGATGACGGCGTGGGCGGCGTCGAGGATGTGCTGGGTGGAGCGGTAGTTCTGCTCCAGCTTGACGATGGTGGCCTCGGGGAAGTCGCGCTCGAAGCTGAGGATGTTGCGCACGTCGGCGCCACGGAAGCTGTAGATCGACTGGTCGTCGTCGCCGACCACGCACAGGTTGCGGTGCTGCTCCGCCAGCAGCTGGATCAGCACGTACTGGACCTTGTTGGTGTCCTGGTACTCGTCGACGAGGATGTGGCGGAAGCGGTTCTGCCACTTCTGCAGCGCCGAAGCGTCCTCGCGGAACAGCCGCGCCGTGAGCAGCAGCATGTCGTCGAAGTCGAGCGCGTCGGCGGAGCGCAGGACCTTGTCGTAGGGCTCGTAGACCCGGCCGACGACCTCGGAGAAGTAGTCCTCGGCCTGGGCGGCGAACTCGGCCGGGCCCAGCAGCTCGTTCTTGGCGTGGGAGATCCGGCCGGCGACGGCCTGCGGTGGGAACTTCTTCTCGTCGAGGCGGAGCGACTGCATCGCCCGCTTCACCGCCGCCAGCCGGTCGGCCTCGTCGTATATGACGTAGCTGCGGTTGATCCCGATCAGGTGCCCGTCGCGACGGAGGATGCGGCCGCAGATGGAGTGGAAGGTGCCCATCCAGGGCGGCGCCTGCCCCGGACCGACCAGCTCTTCGATCCGGGAGCGCATCTCGCGAGCCGCCTTGTTGGTGAATGTGACGGCGAGGATTTGGTCGGGAAACGCGCGGCCCGACTGGATCAGGTGGGCGATGCGATAGGTCAGCACCCTGGTCTTGCCGCTGCCGGCGCCGGCGAACACTAGCAGCGGCCCATCTGGCGCGGTGACCGCCTTCAGCTGGGGCGGATTGAGGATGGCCGCCAGCTCGGCGGTGTCGAGGGCACTCACCGATAGATTCTAGGAACGGCCGTCGCCAAGGCCGCTGAGTGTTACCCGCAGATCGCCGGTAGAGCCAGCGCATTGAGGGGCTGCTCGGTGGCACAGGCGAAGGAGAGGGTCGAGCACCGGAGCGAGCCTAAGGAAAGTAGGTGAGCGAGGCGCGCAGACCCGCGTAGCGGGCGAAGCCCTCGACGCTCGGATGTGCCGCCCAGCAGCTCCGACTAGAAGTCCATGCCTCCCATGTCGCCCATCCCACCCATGCCACCCATGCCGCCCATGCCCATGTCTCCCATCCCCCCGTGGTCGTGGCCGTCGCCGCCGAACGAGGCGGCAGCCTCCTCGGGAGCGTCGGAGACCAGCGTCTCGGTGGTGAGCAGGATGCCGGCGATGCTGGCGGCGTTCTGCAGCGCGATGCGGGTGACCTTGGCGGGGTCGACGATGCCCGCCTTGAGCATGTCTTCGTATTTGCCGGCGGCGGCGTTGTAGCCGGTAGCGCCCTTGGCAGCAGCGACCTTCTCGACCACAACCGAACCCTCGGCTCCGGCGTTGACGGCGATCTGGCGCAGCGGCGCCTCCAGCGCCCGCCGCACGATCGCCACGCCGACACCCCGGTCGCCCTCGAGCTTGAGGCCGTCGAGGGCCGACTGGGCCCTGACCAGCACCGTGCCACCGCCGGGCACGATGCCCTCCTCGTTGGCCGCCCGGGTAGCCGAGAGGGCGTCCTGGAGCCGGTCCTTGCGCTCCTTGAGCTCGGTCTCGGTGGGCGCGCCGACCTTGATCACAGCGACTCCTCCGGCCAGCTTGGCGATGCGCTCCTGCAGCTTCTCGCGGTCCCAGTCGCTGTCGGTGTCCTCGATCTGCCGGCGCAGGTCGGCGACCCGGCCTTCGATCTCGAGGTTGCCGCCGCCACCCTCGACGATGGTGGTCGAGTCCTTGTCGATGGTCACCCGGCGGGCGCTGCCGAGCTTGTCCAGCTCGGTGTCCTCGAGCCGCAGCCCGATGTCCTCGGTGATCACCTGGGCTCCTGTGAGGATGGCGATGTCCTCGAGCATTGCCTTGCGTCGATCGCCGAAACCGGGCGCTTTGACGGCGATCGCCGTGAAGGTGCCGCGCAGCTTGTTGACCACCAGGGTGGCCAGCGCCTCGCCCTCCATGTCCTCGGAGATGATCAGCAGTGGACGTCCCGCCTGCATCACCTTCTCCAGCACCGGCAAGATGTCGGCGACCGCCGAGACCTTCTTGTCGGTGATCAGGATCAAAGGGTTGTCCAGCTGCGCTTCCATGGCGTCCTGGTCGGTGACGAAGTAGGCGCTGATGTAGCCGCGGTCGAACTGCATCCCCTCGACGACCTCGATCTCGTTACCGAACGTCTGGCTCTCCTCGACCTCGATCACGCCGTCGCGGCCGACCCGGTCCATGGCGTCGGCGATGAGGTCGCCGATCTCCTCGTCGCGCGCCGCGATGGCGGCCACCTGGGCCACCTCGTCGCGACCCTTGACGGGTGTCGCAAGCTCCTTGATCCGGTCGACCACCCGGGCGGTGGCCTGCTCGATGCCGTCCTTGAGCACCATCGGGTTGGCGCCAGCAGCGACCATGTGCAGCCCCTCGACGATCATCGCGTAGGCCAGCACTACGCTGGTGGTGGTGCCGTCTCCGGCGATGTCGTTTGTCTTGGTCGCGACCTCCTTGACCAGCTGCGCGCCCATGTTCTCGAAGCTGTCTTCGAGCTCGATCTCACGGGCGATGGTGACCCCGTCGTTGGTGATGACGGGGCTGCCGAACTTCTTGTCGAGCACGACGTTTCGCCCCTTGGGCCCAAGGGTTATGCGGACAACATCGGCCAGTTGAGCGGCGCCGGCGCGCAGGTGCTCGCGAGCATGCTCGTCAAAAAGAAGCTGTTTCGGCATCGTTCACCTACCTAGTCTTCGGATCCGTAAGGCGTCGCGACTGTGCGCGGCGCCGCGCTCTGATTTTTGGACGCCCGCGACTACTTCTTCTTGCCGTTGGTGGCGACGACGGCGAGGATGTCCTTCTCGCTGAGAATCAGGTAATCCTCGTCCTCGAGCTTGACCTCGTTGCCGGCGTACTTGGAGTAGATCACGCGGTCGCCCACGGCCAGGTCGACTGGCTCGCGCTTGCCGGTGTTCTCGTTCAGACGGCCGTTGCCGACGGCCTCGACGAGACCCTCCTGGGGCTTCTCCTTGGCGGTGTCAGGCAGTACGATGCCGCTCTTCGTCATCTCCTCCCGCTCCAGCGGACGGACGACGACGCGATCGGCGAGTGGGCGCAGATTCATGGGCAAGATTCCTCCTCAAGACCGGTCCGGCGGGCCGGTTAGCACTCGATACTCTGGAGTGCTAATGGTAGCGCCAGGCCCGAGCCCATCGCAACTTCTGGCGGAATCTACCCCGCCAGCCTGAGCCCCGGGTCGACTTCGAGGCTGGCTCCCCTGCCGGCACGCCAGAGATGCCACCCCGCGGCGGCGATCATGGCAGCGTTATCGGTGCACAGCTCGGGCGCCGGGACCACCAGCTCCACGCCCGATCCGACGGCGTCCGCGGCGGCGGCGCGAAGCTCCTTGTTGCTGGCGACGCCGCCGGCAAGGGCGACAGACGCCGGACCGGCCAGCTCAATCGCGGCCCGCAGCCGGTCGACCAGATGCTCGATGACGCGCGCCTGGAAACTGGCGCACGCTGCAGCAACATAGCCCGGGTCAAGCGCCGACGACTGATCGCTGTCGAGCCCGGCGCCCTGGACCAGACCAAGGTGGCGCTCCAGGGCGTATCGAACAGACGTCTTGATGCCGCTGAAGCTGAAGTCGAGGCCGTCGACCTTGATCGCGGGTAGCGGAAACTCGCGACCGGCCTGCTTCCGGTCGACGGTGGCGGCCAGGCGGTCGACCTCGGGCCCGCCAGGGTAGCCCAGCCCGAGCAGCCGCGCGACCTTGTCGAAGGCCTCCCCGGCGGCGTCGTCCAGCGTGCGGCCGAGGACCTCGTGGGAGCCGTCCTGCCTCAGCACCACCAGCTCGGTGTGACCCCCCGAGACGACCAGCGTCAGCAGCGGCAACCGAACCGTGCCGGACTGGAGCAGTGCCGAATGGATGTGGCCGTCGAGATGGCTGACTCCCACCAGCGGCAAGCCGCGGTCGAGAGCCAGGCCCTGGGCGAAGCCAACCCCCACCAGCAGCGCCCCGACGAGCCCCGGTCCGCGGGTGACCGCGACCAGGTCGACGTCGCGCATGCTCTTGCCGCCGCGCTCGAAGGCCTCGTCGACCACCAGCGGCAGCCGCTCCAGGTGCGACCGCGCCGCCAGCTCGGGGACCACCCCGCCGTAGCGGGAATGCAGCCGGACCTGCGAGCTGACTACGTTGCTGAGGATCCTCGTGCCATCTTCAACCAGCGCCGCCGAGGTCTCGTCGCAGCTGGTCTCAATCCCCAGCGTGATCATCGAAGGCGACGGCTTGGCCGGCGCGGTTGCGCAGCTCCTGGTAGCGGTCCCGAAACGCGGGCGACAGGAGCGAGTCCGACCACATCACCACTGCGTCCTCGCCGTCGTCGGTGTAGTAGCCTCGTCGCCGGCCGATGACCTTGAACCCCAGCTTCTCGTACAGCGCGATGGCGCCGTAATTCGAGGCTCGGACCTCGAGCGTCATCCAGCGCGACTCCAGCTCGTAGGCCCGCTGGATCAGGGCCAGCATCAGCGCCATTCCGTAGCCCTTGCCCTGGTCGCTGCGGCGCACGCCGACGGTCGTTATGTGGGCCTCATCGTGCATCTTCCACAGGCCCGCATAGCCCACGATCTCGTCGGCTTCGCGGAGCACGATGTAACTGGCCAGCTGGTTCTGCGACAGCTCGCGACGGTAGGCGTTGCGCGGCCACGGCGTCAGGAAGATCTCTTTTTCGATCTCCTGGACCGCCGGGATGTCATCGAGGGTCATCTCCTCGATAAAGGTGCGTTGCCGAAGCTGCATCACTCTGGGGGCTCTCCGTAGTCGCCTTTAAGCTGATCATAGTTCACCCCCTCGACGCCGTCCGCCACCTGGATCACGGCGGCGGCAAGGGCCTCGGCGCCGCCGCGCATCTCAGCAGCGGATCCCGGAGCGATGGTCTCCATCAGGTCCGGCTCCGCGGACGGGTGGCGGCCTCCATTTCCGGCATCCTCGATGCGCAGCAGCGCCCGGTCGCCGCGAGGCCGGCGTTGGCTGCCATCTCTCTCGTAGTCCTGCGCGAAGACCCGGCCCCGCCCGGCGACCACCATCGCCGTGACCAGGCCGTGGCCGTCGGGCGCCCGCTGCGCCGCGATATCGAGGCTCGAGATCGGATAGATGTGAAGGCGCCGCGTGTATGCCAGGCCCGCCGCCGCCGACAGCCCTACGCGGAGGCCGGTGTGTGATCCGGGTCCGCGAGCCACCGCGATGGCGTCGATGTCGCCAAGTCGGCCCCCGGCAACCTCGGCGATGGCCTCGAGAACGTGGTCCTGGTGCCGGGTTCCGCGCCGCGCCATGCCGGTCACCATGCGCTCGCCGTCGATCAGCGCCAGGAGCAGCTCGCCGCCCGAGGTGTCGAGCGCAAGGATCATGGGCTCAGGGCGCCGCCAAGCGCCTCATGCAGCCGGGGCTCACCACCGACCATCGAGAGCACCCGCTCGTCTTCGGCACCCCCGGGCAGGAGGGACAACCTGGCCGTGCCGTCGATCGCCAGCCACGGTGCCCGGTCCGCCCACTCCACGGCCAGCACTCCGCCTGCCGACAGGTCGAGCAGGCCGAGGTCGTCGATCTCCTGGCGATCCTCCAGCCGGTAGAGATCGGCATGGACCAGCTCCAGCCGGCCCGGGTACTGGCGTACCAGCACGAAGGTGGGACTGCCAACCTCTCCATCCCAGCCCAGGCCGGCAGCGATGCCTCGCACCAGCACCGTCTTGCCGGCGCCCAGAGGCCCATCCAGCAGCAGCACGTCTCCGGCCGCTGCGACCTCGCCGAGCCGTCGGCCGGCAGACTCGGTCTCGGCCGCCGACCGGGCGACCAGTCTGCTGGACACGGCGTGCAGGCTCATCGGGCGGCGCCGAAGTGGCGGTGCCCTACATCCGGCGCGAGGGCGTCGGCCGCGTCCGCTCCCGACAGCCGCAGCCCCTGCCCGCGATCAAAGCGACCGATGACTCGCGCCTCGGTCCCAAGCGCCTCGACCCCGGCGCAGGCGGCCTCCACGACATCGGCCGGACCGGCAAACAGCAGCTCGTAATCCTCGCCGCCTCCCGTCACCTCCAACCAGGCGTCGGGGAAGGCCTCGCGAACGCCATCCTCCAGCGGCAGGCCATCGAGATCGATGAGCAGACCCAGCCCCTCGCGCAGCAGCCTTCGCGCGTCCAGGAAGACGCCGTCGCTGACGTCCAGGCTGACGCGGATGCCGGCATCCACCAGCGCCTGTGCCTCCGCCAGGCGCGGCAGTGGTCGCCGCAGCCGGGCCCGCCACCGGGCGACCTGCTCGGGAGCGGCGGTTCGAGCCGCCTCCGATTCGGGATCGTGCAGTACCCGCAGGGCAGCGGAAGCGCCTCCCAGCCGGCCGGTCACCGCCATGCTCCACCCCGGCTCCGCGTCCGCTCGTCGAAGCACCCGGTCGGCCGCGACCTCGCCGAGGCAGACGCTGGTGAGCACCGCGACCCGGCCGGCGCTGAGGTTGCCGCCGGCGAGGTCGGTGCCCCATCGCGCGGCGCAGTCGGACAGCCCGTCGTAGAGGGCCTCCAGGTCGCCTACGGGCCAATCCCCCGGGAGGGTGAGAGCGAAGAAGCTGGGGCCCGGCTCGGCGCCCATGGCGGCGATATCGCTGAGCGACACCGCCAGCAGCTTCCAGCCGAGATCGCGATAGAACCCGGCGTCGCCGTCAGCACGATAGAAGTGCACGTCCTCGACCAGGCTGTCGGTAGTGGTCACCACCGCCTTGCCCGCCGCCGGCCGCCAGACCGCGCCGTCGTCGCCGGCCGGGACCAGCAGCCGCTCGCCGGCGCTCGCCAGGTGCGGCTGCAGCAGCCGCAGCAGCTCCAGCTCGCCGGCATCCCCCACCACCGGTCCGGTGGCGGTCACGTCCCGGGGATGCCCTCGGTTGGACTGGAGGCCAGCGCCTGGAGGCTGATCTCCGCCCGCCCGGCGAGGTGGGCACGCCGCCCGGCGACCACCGCCTCGGCGAACGCCCGCGCCATCTGGGGAGGATCCTGGGCGCTCGCGATGGCGGTGTTGACAAGCACGCCGGCGGCCCCCCACTCCATGCACCGGGCGGCGTCCGAGGGCACGCCCAGGCCGGCGTCGACGATCACCGGGCAGCCGAGCTTCTTGATGATCAGCCTGATGTTGGTGGGGTTGAGCACGCCCATGGTCGTCCCGATGGGGGCTGCCAGAGGCATGACCGCCGCGGCGCCCGCCTCTTCGAGGCGGATCGCCTGGACCACGTCATCACTGCTGTACGGCAGGACGGTGAAGCCGTCGGCCACCAGCTGCTTGGTCGCCTCAAGGGTCGCGCCCGGGTCCGGCAGCAGCGTCTCGTCGTCCCCGATCACCTCCACCTTGATGAAGTCGGACAGTCCCGCGGCGCGTCCCAGCCGTGCCAGCCGCACCGCCTGATCGACGGTGGTGGCGCCGGCGGTGTTGGGCAGCAGTGTGAAGCTGCTCAGGTCGATGTCCGCCAGCTCGGACTGGCCGTCGCCCTGGAGGCCGAGACGGCGGACCGCCAGGGTGATCATGCTCGGCTCGGCCTGGCGCAGGCATTCCGCCAGCACCGAATTGCCGGTGAACTTGCCGGTGCCGTGGATCAGCCGCGAGCTAAGGCTGACGCCGCCGATCACCAGGGGGTCGGCGGGGGCTTCGACCTGGGTCGCCATCAGGCCCTCTCCGGCATCAACCGCCCCCTACGAACTGGACGATCTCGACCACGTCGCCGGCGCCCAGGGGCTGATCGAGGCCCTCGCCGCGCCGGTATATGACGCCGTTGAGCTCCACCACGACGCGCTCGGGAACGATCTTGAGGCGCCCCAGCAATTCGCCCACGGTCCTGAGCTCGCCCAAAGTCATGGGATCGCCGTTGACCGTCATGGTCGCGGTTGCCGGCGTAGTCATCGCGTCACAGCCGCGGGAGCCGCCAGCTGATCGAGCAACCCGCGGGCGGCGGCCGCCGGGTCGGGCGCGTCGCACACCGCCCGCACCACCGCCACCCGAGAGGCGCCGGCGGCGATCACCTGGTCGATGTTGGCGCCGTCGATGCCGCCGATCGCGAACCAGGGCAGCGAGACGGAGGCCTTTACCTCGGCCAGCAGCCCCAGGCCGACGGCGGCACGGCCGGGCTTGGTGGGCGTCTCGTACACCGGGCCGACGCCGATGTAGTCAACGCCGGCCTCCTGGGCGATGATGGCCTGGGCAACGCTGTGGGTCGATTGGCCGACGAGGCCGCTCCAGCGGTCGCGGGCCTGAGCAACGGCGAGGTCATCCTGACCGAGGTGCACACCGTCGGCGCCGGCTGCGATGGCCAGGTCGAGATGGTCGTTGACCACCAAGAGGGCGCCGTGGGCGTGGGCGTGGGCCCGAACACGCACCGCAGCCGCGAGGAGATCGCCTGGCGGCGCGGATTTGTTGCGCAGCTGCACCAGGACCGCGCCTCCGTCGATCGCCATGCAGAGGATGTCGGCCTGGCGTTCGGGCGCTTGGTCCCCCGAGATGACATAGAGACCCGGCCTGTCCAGCAGTCTCGCGCAGTTCCTGATGCTCATGCGAACTCAAGGCTAACAGTCACAATCGGATGGGCGAGCCGATTCGGAAGACGGCGAGGCGGGGTATAGTCCCCCTACCGCAGAGTGCGGCCTCGTGGGGGCGCCAGGTTTCGACGGGGCAGTGGTTTACGGGATTGCGAGCGGAGCGCCTGGCTCCTAAAACGGGCAAAAAACATAACTGCGAAAAACACGCAGAGCCTCGCCTTCGCCGCGTAAGCGGTAGAGGTTAGGTCCGGGCTCTAAGCCCGGGGTCCTCCTCCCGAGCGTCCTGGTAAGGAGGAAGGACCACAAATACAGGGCTTGCCCGCGCGGGAATCGTGACCGCCCAAACGGGGACCTCAAAGGGTCGCTGGCCATGAGCTAGCCCGTCCGGAGGCAGGCTCGAGGCGAGATCAAATCCGGTCTACGCTCGTAGAGGTCTCGTGGGACGCTGTTTCGGACGCGGCTTCGATTGCCGCCGCCTCCACCACCACCCCCTCCGAAGAGCCCGGGGTTGGTACTGGCTGAACAGCTCCGCTCAACCGACCACATCACCCAGCTTGACCCCGCGGTGTGGCTACTGCCCGACCGGCTAACGAGATCGGGGGCCGCCGGCGAACCGGCGACCCCCGATGGGAAACGACTTGTTACCTGATCAGTTGTCTTGCTTCGCCCTCACCAGGCCCATACCTGCCATCCAGGTCAGAGCCAGGCCAAGGAAGAACAATCCAACCCAGACCGGTCCCGACTGGTCGACTGCCGCCGTGCTTGTGAACGGAAGCAGGGTGGCTGCGGCCTGTGTGCCCGAAGCGGGGCTCTGGGGCGCGGCTGGCGGGGCCGACCGGGGCACGATGATGCCCGGGTTGCCGCCCTGGTTGGCCGGTGGACCGGTGAACAGACCCGTGATGTCGGTACCGGCGAAGGACCCGCAGTCCGATGTGCCGGTGATCACGTTGATGTACTGGCCTGCCGGTGCATTGGGATCAATGGTCACCGTAATGGTCTCCGCAGGCGCGTTCGCGAATGGCGCTCCGCCATTGAACCAGAACAGCTGCGTCTGACCGTCAGGCAGGGTGCTGATCAGAGGCGACCCCAGGTTGCCGCTGGAGCTGACGTAATGGAAGTCAAGCGGCAGGGTGTCGGTCACGCTGGTGACCGGGCAGGTGTTGGGGTCGATGTTGACGGTGTAGACCACTGTCTCGCCCGGGTTGGCGTGCTTGGTGCTGTCGGTCTTGTTGACGATCGGGCGAGGGCACGGCGTGCCACCGAGGCACGGCAGCTTACCGGTGTCGGTGGTGCTGGTGTCCGAGCAGAAAGCCTGGCTGTGGGCATGGGCCAGGATCACGTCCGCCCCAGCCAGCGCCGACAGGCCCGAGCTGAGGAATACGTGGACGCCGTTGACCGTGAGGCCGTGGCCATGGTTGTCGTAGATCTGCTCGTTGAGGATGATGGTCGCGAGCCCGGGAATGGAGATCACCGTATTCGGTGGAACCGGCCCGAGGTTTATCGCGTTGCCTTCGATCTCGAGGTCGACGAAGTTGGCAGCGCCGGTTGGAGTCGCGGTGCAACTCTGCGTGGTCGACTGGACGTCGATCACCGCCGCTGAGACCAGGTCGACAACCTTCGCCGGTGGAGTGCCCTGCGGAATGATCCCCACGTCGGCTATGTGGGAGCAGCCGTTACCCCCAGTCAGAGGACCGTCGTTGAACGGCGGGGTTACCACCGGTTCGGTCACTGTCGGCCTCCAGCAGTTGATCGGCGTCGAGCTCAATGTCGCCTTGGCGTTGTCATCGAGCACGTTGACGTTGTGGATCAACGGGTTTGTCGGATCGACAAAGTTCAGGGCGCCAGAAGCGGCGCTCTGCGGATCGCTGCCAGGAGGAAGCGACGCTCGGGCGGGCTGAATCGGCCCTACCAGGAACGGCCCTGATCCGAGGACTTCGACCTGGCCATAGGCGGCATATGAGTCGCCTTCTGCTGATCCAGGTACGGCAGCCGACGCCGGCGTCGGCACCGAGAACATCAGGACAGCCGCGGCCGAGAAGCCGGCAGCTATCACTTGACTGATACGAGCCTTGAGCACTTCAATCCCTCCAAGAACGGTGTGGCGAAACCCCACAACCGTCCTCCCTCGCTGCGATTAGACCTGCTGGAACGCAGGATCGACGGCGGTTTTGCCTTTGGTCTTCCGAGCCTATTTACTTCTCCGGATCCCCATTCCGGATCTTCGAGGCTATCTGTATCGGGTTGTCACCCAACAATGGCAGTATACATAAAACTGCCCCTATGACTTGAGTAAAAATCCCTGCGATGGTGCCCGAAAGGACCTTTTGCCATCGATCATGTAACGAGGCTGTTACCTGAAACTTGCACCGGGAACCCGTTCAAATCCTGACGTAAAAGTCAGGAAGAAAGCTGGGGCACGAAGAACTGGCGCTGCCGGATCAGCTCGATGATCCCCTGGGACCCATCCGAGGGCGCCTGCCGGACCCACTCCGAGGACTTCTGGTCGCGCCAGAATCCCAGCTCACGCATCTCCTCGTCCGGGAGGGGCGAGTTCGAGATCGCCAGCCACTCCCCCTCGGTGCGACCCTCCGGTGGCGGCCAGTTGTGGCCGAAGTAGTCAAAGCGCCAGGGCGCTGACTGCACCACCGTCGGAGTCGGCACCAGGTCGACCCAGAGGTTGGCGGCTTTGCCCTCGTCGTCGATGTCGCCCCAGCCGGGGACCATGGTGCGTCGTACCTCCCTGATTCCCGCGGGCAGCTTGAGCAGGACGCTGCGCTCGACCAGCGCCGCGCCGGAGCCGCCGCAGTGCCGGCAGGACCCCGGACGGAGATGGAGCCAGCCCCTGCCCGAGCAGGTGGTGCAGGCCCAGTTCCGACCGTCGCAGTCGGGGCAGACCCGCTTGGGCCCGGACGGCGCCGCCCCCAACCCGGCGCAGGCCTGGCATCGACCCGGCTCGCGGCGGACGAAGCGCACCATCCGCATGCCCCCGGCGAGAGCATCGATCTCGTCGATCTCGAGCCGGGCGTGCCGGTCCGGCGAGGAGATCGGGACGCTGACCTCGGGCTCGAACCGAACCTCGAAGACCCTCGGCCTGGCGGCTGCCGGAGTCGCTGGGCGGCGGGGCTGACCCGCGGGGGCCGGCATGCCGGAGATGACACCGCCCCGGCGGATGTAGTCGCAGAGGAGATCGGTCGCCGCGTTGATCTGCCCCATCCGCTCAGCCGAGCCGGACTCCGGGTTGATGTCGGGGTGCCACATCTTGGCCTGCACTCGCCGGGCCTGAACGATGTCCTCAATAGATGCGCCCCGCCGCACGCCGAGCAGCCTCGCGGCTGCCCGTACCAACCGGCTCTGATCCTTGCTTGCGACGGCCATGTCCTGATTACACCACGAGAGGGGTCAGATCAAACCGCGGTTCAGGAATCCGAAACCGCCGGGCCGATCCGTCCCCGCGCGGCGGCCATGGCGACGGGCGACCGCCAGCGAAGCCGGGCCCCATCAGTGAGCACCCGCGGCGGCTCAGCACCCTTGCGCCAGAGCCTGGCCTCACCGGGGCCGTGAACGGTCCAGCCGGCTGAGTAGACGATGCCCGTCGACTCGTCGAGGCCGAGGATGTCGCGGCCCCGGGCTTCGCGCCGAGCCGCCTCCAGCCAGCGCTCACCGAAGCGGTGCAGGTGCGGGATCAGGACCACTCCAGGCAGCAGCGCCAGCGCCCGCCGGCCGTGGCGAGCCTCGGGCCGGGGGTTGGGGCTGCGAAGCAGCAGGGTTTCGCCGGCGACCATCGCCCCCGCGCTGCTGCCGGCCAGCGCCGACCCCTCTCTCAGCGCCGCCCGGATGGCCTCCCAGGCGGGTGTCCCCAGCAGGCTGTCGAGAAGGTGCCCGGGGTCGCCGCCGAGCAGGTACGTCAGCGGCGACCGGCGGAGCTGCTTCACCACCTCCGGCCGCGAGGCGTCTTTGCGGCCAAGCAGCGCCACCTGGCGGACCTCCAGGCCCAGCCTGCCGCTGAAGTAGCTCCGGGCCAGGCGCATGGCCGCGCTCACGGAGCCGTTGCGCGCCAGCGCGGTGGGGACGACGTTGACCACGTCAGGCTCACCGGCGGCGGAGATCAGAGCGCGGTCGAAGGCCTCGCACGGCGGCCTCATCTCCTCCCCGCCCAGAAGCCCGAGCGCGCCGGGAAACCCCACTAGCCGGCAATACCCCGAAGCGTCAGCGGCTGTCGCGACGGACGGCGCGCTGCATCTCGCGCTTGGCGTCGCGCTCGGCGATGGCCTGCCGCTTGTCCCACGACTTCTTGCCCTTGACGAGCGCGACTTCGATCTTTGCCTTGCCGCCGCGGAAGTAGAGGCGCAGCGGCACGATCGTGAGCCCCTGCTCGCGCACCTTGCTGTAGAGCTCGATGATCTCGCGCTTGTGCATCAGCAGCCGCCGGCTCCGCGTGGGCTCATGGTTCTGCCGGTTGCCCGCCTCCCAGGGCTGAATGTGCACGTTCTCCAGGAACGCCTGACCGCCTTCGATCCGGATGAAGCCGTCCTTGATGTTGACCTTGCCCTCGCGGATCGACTTGACCTCGGTGCCCAACAGGGCCAGGCCCGCCTCCACCCTGTCGAGCACGAAGTACTCGTGAAAGGCTGCCCTGTTGTTGGCGATCGTGAGCTCGCCCTCAGCCATCGCGCCCTACCAGGCCGCGCCTGCCTCGCGCGTACTCGGCCGCGGGCATGGCTCGCTTGCCCGGTGCCTGCACCACCTCGAGCAGGAGCGGCCCATCCCCGGTCTGCACCGTGAGGCCCGCCGGCCCCACCTCGAGCACCTCCCCCGGGGCCCCTCCGGAGCCGGTTGCCGTCCAAGGCGGCATCACCCGCGCCTTGCGCACCCGGACGCGCTCCCCGTCGAGGCGCAGCCGAACGCCGGGCCAGGGATCGTAGGCGCGGATCGCTCGCTCGATCCGGGTCGCGGGCAAGGACCACTCCAGGTCGCCGTCCGATTTCTGGACCAGGGGCGAAACCGTGGGCGTAGCGCCGAGCTGGTCCTGGGGGGTGAAGACCGCCGTGCCCGCCGCGATCGACTCCAGACCCTCGAGCAGGGCGCCGGCGCCAAGCAGCGCCAGGAGTTGCGTCAGCTCGCCGGTGGTAGCGGTGGGCTCGATCTGCGCCGGTCGCTGCAGCAGCACCGGGCCGGTGTCCAGGCCCTCCTCCATCCGCATGATGCTGACCCCGGTCGTTTCGTCGCCGGCTAGGATGGCGCCGGCGATCGGGGACGCGCCGCGCCACCGCGGCAAAAGCGAGGCATGGACATTGATGGCACCCAGCGGGGCAGCCTCCAGCATCGGGGCCGGCAGGATCCTGCCGTAGGCCGCCACCACCAGCAGGTCGGGATGGGCGGCCTTGACCCGCTGCAACATCTCGGGGCCGCGGAGCGATCCCGGCAGCTCCAGATCCACGCCTTCCGATTCGGCCAGCTCGGCGGCGGGCGAGCGGCGAAGGCTCATGCCTCGGCCCGCTGGGCGATCCGGCTGGCTGACCACCAGGGCGACGTCGTGGTGGTCGAGCAGCGCCCGCAGCGGTGGCACCGCGAACTCGGGAGTTCCCATGAAGACGACGCGCATCGGGCCTTCTCCGGCCCCGAAGGTGAAGGCTAGACCGCCGCCGCTTCGGCGCCGACCGCGCCGGAGGCGGTCCCCGCCGCTCCGACGCCGACCGCCTCGGCCGCGGCCGGCCCCGCGACCGCCTCGCCGGCGTCCTCGGGCGCGACCTTGCGCAGGGTGTCGGGGTTGGTCAGCCGGTCGGTGAAAAGGATGCCGTCGATGTGGTCGATCTCGTGCTGGAGGCAGCGGGCCAGCAGCCCCTCGGCGCGCACCCGGACTTCCTTGCCGGCGCGGTTCTTTGCCTTGACCACCACCCGCTCGAAGCGCTTGACCTCGCCTACGTAGCCGGGGATCGAGAGGCAGCCCTCGTCGCCGACCTGCTCGCCCTCCGCCCGCACGATCTCGGGGTTGACCAGGGCGTGGAGGTGCTCGTCGACCTCGCAGACGATGACCCGCAGCAGGACGCCGACCTGCGGCGCCGCCAGGCCGATGCCGGGCGCGTCGCGCATGGTGTCGACCATGTCGTCGATCAGCCTCCGGGTGGAGTCGTCGACCTTGGGCACCCGCGGGCACTTGGTGCGCAGGCGCGGATCCTCCACGACCACGATTTCACGAACCATGACTAAATCTTACGAGAGGGTGGTTGAATACGACCCTGAATCTGGGTGCCCGCCCGCCGGCCCGGGCTATTTGCCGTAGATGAAGCCGGTCAGTGGTCCTGGGTTTGAGTACGGGACGAAGCGGGTATCGACCCGGCCCCAGGCCGTGTAGTTCATCTCCGAGACCGTGAAACCGTCACCCTGGACGCTCTCGACATAGGCGACGTGGCCGTAGCCGCCGCCCATGCTCTGGTTCCAGACTGCGACCGCGCCGACGCGGGCCTGGTTGCCGACCGGGTAGCCGTACGACTGGGCCTGGCCATACCACTCCCAGGCGTTGCCGAACCAGGGGATGCAGCGGCGATTGGCGACGTACCAGGTGCAGTAGCCGTAGTCGAAGTGGTTGCCGCAGGAGCCGCCCCCGCCGCCCGAGCCGCTGCCGGAAGAGAACCGTGACGCAGCCTGGATGGCGGCGATCTTGGCGTTGATCGCTGCGATCTGGGCAAGCAGGCTCCTGGACTGGCCGTCGAGCTTGTTGACAGCGGCGTCGTTCTGCGCCACCTGGACCAGGAGCCGGCCGTTCTCCTGCGCCAGCTGAGCCTGGACCTGGTCGGCAAGGGCCCGCTTGGCGGCGAGCTCCTTGGCCATCGCTGTCTCGGCCTGCTCGTCCGCCTTGAGCTTCTTGGCCACGTCCGAGATCCGGCGGCTGACGCTCTGTCCCGCCATCACCTGGTTGACCGCCTGGCTGAAGCTGCCGGCGGAGAATACGACCGCGATCGAGTCGTTGTTGCCCAGCTGCTTGTACTGGCCGCGGGTCAGGTCACCCAGCAGTCGCCGCTGGGTGTCGATCTCGACCTTGGTGGCGTCGATCTTGGTCTGCAGGTTCTCCTGCTGGCGCTGCAGGTCGGCAAGGCGGGCGGCGTTGGCGGCCGCCTCGGCCTCGGTGTTGCGGAGCGCCGCCTGCGACTCGACCAGGGCCTGGGTGGCCTGCGCCTTGTCGCCGCCGAGGGCATTGACCTGCTGCTGCAGCTGCTGGCGCTGAGCCATCAGGCTGCTGATGGTGTCAGCGGAGGCTGGAACCGCCTGCGTCAGTGGGGTCGCCAGGATCGCGCCCACGGCGACGATCAACAAGCGTGTCCGCAAGCCCAGGATGGTTCCTCCGAAAAGTGGTCCAGCAGCCCTACGCCTATCCCTGAGTTCCCGCTCGGGTGCGACGGCCAATTGCCACCGCGAGGCGCCTGATATTGCCGCACACCCTACCAATGCGACGGTCGGAGGTCAAGCCGGGTTGGGGATTGTCACCTCGATCGACCGATTTGTTACTCCGTCGCGGTCGTTCCGAGTTCGGCCGACGGGAGCGCCCGTCGGTTACAGCGGGTCGACATCGACGATGAAATTGCCCCCGTCGGGGAGGTAAGGCATGACCGGCTCGAGATCGACCGCCTTGACCGTTATCGACCATCGGTACTCGCCCCGGAGGCGGTGGACGAACGCCGGGCTGGGCCCCAGGACGACAGTCCCCGGAGCCTTCTCTCCCAGGTGCCGGCGCAGGGCATCGGCGTAGTCTCCGGCGGCCTTGCGGGCGCGCTCGTCGTCGGCTGCCGACGCCGTGATGTCGACCAGGCGGCAGAAGGGTGGGAAGTTGAGCGCCTCGCGCACCGCCAGCTCCTCGGCGAAGAAACCGTGGTAATCGTGTCCCACCGCCAGCCGGATGGCGTAGTGGTGCGGGTTCATCGTTTGCACCGCCACCCGGGAGCCGCTGCGACGGGCGCGGCCGCCGACCTGCACCAGCGAGGCAAAGGTGTCCTCGGCGGCCCGGAAGTCAGGATATTGAAGGGCCTGGTCGGCATCGACCACACCAACCAGCCCGACCCGGGGCAGGTCCCAACCCTTGGCCACCAGTGACGTCCCCACCAGGATGTCGGCCCGGCCGCGGGAGAAATCCTCCCAGAGCCCGTAGTAGGAGTCCCGGGTCCGGGCGGTGTCGCGGTCCAGGCGCAGGGTGCGGGCGCCAGGGAAGAGTCGCTCGGCTTCCGCCTGGATGCGCTCGGTGCCGAACCCCACGGTGCGGAGGTCGCGCGCGTCGCAGTTGGGGCAGTTGGTGGGCAGCGGCTGGCTGTGGCCGCAGTAATGGCAGGCGAGCGTGCGGGTGACGCCGTGGTACACCAGCGAGACGCTGCAGTTGGGGCATCCGACCGATTCGCCGCACTTGCGGCAGCGCGCGTACCAGGCCAGCCCCCGCCGGTTGAGATAGAGGATGACCTGGCCGCCGGCGGCCAGTTCCTCGCGGCACAGCTCGACCATCCTCTCCCCCAGCGGACGGTTGAAGCTCCAGCCGTCGTCGCGGCGCATGTCGATTAGCTCCATCGCCGGAAGCGGCTCGCCACCGTAGCGTTCCGGCAGCTCCAGGACCCGGGCGCCATCGAAGGCGCCCTCGGCGCGACCGTGGGCCTCGTAGCTGACGACGCTGGGGGTGGCACTCCCCAGCAGCACCACCGCCCCGGCCAGCTCCGCCAGCCGGTGGGCGACGTCGACAGCGTGGTAGCGCGGAACGCGGAGCTGTTTGTAGGTCACCGAGTGCTCCTCGTCGACGATCACCAGGCCGAGGTCGGGGATCGGCGCGAAGATCGCCGCCCGCGGACCGATCGCGACGGTGGCCTCCCCCCGGCGCAGCCGGTTCCACTCGAGCGCCTTCTCGCTGGGGGTCAGCCGGCTGTGGAGGACGGCGATGGCGCCCGCAAACCGCTCCGCGAAGCGTCCCGTCACCTGTGGCGTCAGGGAGACCTCGGGGACCAGCACGATCGCGCCGCGACCCAGCGCCAGGCAGGCGGCGATCGCCTCCAGGTAGACCTCGGTCTTGCCGCTTCCGGTGACGCCGTGCAGCAGCAGCCGTCCACGGCGGGCTTCGAGCGCTTCCTCGACAGCGGCGACGGCGGCGGCCTGCGCCGCCGTCAGCTTGGCCTCGGCAACGTCCTGGTGGGCGGCCGCCAGGGTACGGTCACGGCTCTCGACCCGAGGGCCCCGCTTTCGCTTGCTGCCGGCCTTGAGGGCGCGGATTCCGGGCGGGATCATCGCCCGCACCGTCTCCGCCAGCGGCGCCGCGTAGTACGCCGCTATCCAGCGCGCCAGCTCCACCTGGTAGCGCTGCAGCAGGGGTGGCTCGTCAGCCAGGGATTCGATCGGTCGAGGCGAGGGGTGATCCGAGGTCGGGCTCAGCCCCAGGACGTACCCCGTGACGGTGCGCTTGCCGAACGGAACCACCACCCGGGCGCCCTCCAGGATGGCGCCGGAGAGCGCTTCGGGCACCTCATAGGTGAAGGACTCGAGCGACGGTCCGGTCCGGCGGTCGACGACGACCTGGGCGTAGAGACTCAGCGGCCGCGCCCGATCAGGTACATCAGCCCCAATGCCAGCACGAACATCACCAACAGGAAGAGGGCGGCTCCGTAGTCGGTGATGGGTCCGCCGGCGCGGCGCGGCGGCAGGTCGTCGTCGGGAGCCGGCTGGTCTGGGTCCACGGTGGGCGTCAGGAGACCTCCTCCTCCAGGTCCTTGGTCCGCAGCGCCTCCAGCGCCGCGTCAAGGATGGCGTCGGCGACCTCCTCCTTGGGCGCCCGGCTGACCTCCCTGCGGCTGCCGTCCCGGCCGAGGATGGTCACCTCGTTCTCGGTCGAGCCCATGCCGATGGTGGGGTCGGAAACGTCGTTGGCGACCACCAGGTCCAGGCCCTTGGCGATCAGCTTCTCGTTGGCCTTGGCGAGGACCTCATGGGTCTCGGCGGCAAAGCCGACCCGCACCAGGCGCCGGCCCGACCCCGGTGGCGGCAGCGAAGCGAGGATGTCCTCGGTCTGCTCGAGCGCGAGATCGATGCTCATCTCCGCCTTGCGGACCTTGTGGTCGGCGGCGTGGCGCGGGCGGAAGTCAGCGACGGCCGCTGCCATCACCAGCAAGTCGGCGTCCTCGAGCGCGGCTCGGACGGCATCCCCCATCTGTGCCGCGGTGTCCACATGGACAGCAAGGACCCCGGCTGGGACCTGCATCGCCGAAGCCGTCACCAGGGTGACGGCGGCGCCGCGTGCCTCCGCGGCGGCGGCCACCGAGTGCCCCATCATGCCGCTGGAGCGGTTGCCCATGTAGCGGACCGGATCGATCGGCTCCCGGGTGCCTCCGGAGGTGACAACGACCCGGAGTCCGTCCATGTCCCGCTCCCCCGGGAGCGCGTCGCGAACCGCCCGCAGGATGTCGTCGAGCTCGGCGAAGCGTCCCATCCCGATGTCGCCACTGGCCAGCCGCCCCTCGATCGGTCCCGCGAAGACCACGCCTCTGGTCCGCAGCGTCTCGACGTTGGCGGCGGTCGCCGGCTGTTTCCACATCCGGCTGTGCATTGCCGGCGCCAGGACCAGGGGCGCGTTCGACGCCAGCACGGTGGTGCTGAGGGTTTCGTCGGCGAGGCCTTGGGCCAGCTTGGCGATGAAGTTGGCGGTGGCGGGCGCGACCAGGATCGCCTCGGGCCAATCCGAGAGCGCGATGTGGACCTCGCCCCCCTCGCGCCCGGGCGCCGTCTGCCGGCCGAAGAGATCGCTGGCCACCGGCTGCCCGGAGAGCGCTTCGAAGGTCAAGGGGGTCAGGAAGCGGGTCGCCTCGGGCGTCATCGCCACGCGCACCTCGGCGCCGGACTGGACCAGGCGGCTGACGATGTCGGCGCATTTGTAAGCGGCCACGCCGCCACAAACGCCCACCAGGACGCGACGGCCGCTGAAGGCGCGGCGCGACAGGTGTGAGTTCAAGCGCTCTCCCCCCGTCGTTCCTTGATCAGGGCCAACACCTCGTCCGCCGCGCGGTCCAGGTCGTCGTTGACCACGACCGCGTCGTACTGGTCAGAGTATCCCATCTCAATATCGGCATCGGCCTGCCGCCGAGCTATCTCTTCGGCGCCTTCGGTGGCACGCGCGGCCAGCCGTCGCCGCAGCTCCTCTCGGCTTGGCGGCGCCAGGAAGATCAGCAGCGCCTCGGGCATCAGCCGGCGCACCGCCGTGCCGCCCTGCACGTCGATGTTGAGGGCGATGTCCTGCCCCGCCCCCAGCGCCTCCTCGATCCGCCGGCGGCCGGTTCCGGAGCGGTGACCGTGGACGTTGGCCCACTCCAGGAATTCGCCCGCGGCCACCATGCGATCGAACTCGGCGTCGCCGACGAAGGTGTAGTCGACCCCGTCGACCTCGCCGGCGCGGGGATTGCGAGTGGTGTAGGAGACGCTGTATCGCAGCCCTGGATCGCGATGGAAGACGCGCTCCAGGACGCTGTCCTTGCCCACCCCGCTGGGGCCGGAAACCACCACCAGCAGGCCCCGGGCAGGAGGCGCCATCAATGCAGCTCGAGCAGGCGCAGGGCGCGGACGAAGTCCGCCGGCGGGGGCGTCTCGAACTCCATCGCCGCGCCAGTGATGGGGTGCCGGAAGGCCAGCCGGAAGGCGTGCAGCGCCGGCCGATCGATCACCGCGGCGGGCTGCCGGCGGCCGTATACCGTGTCGCCCACCAGGGGGTGGCCAATCGCCGCCAGGTGGACCCGGATCTGGTGCGTGCGGCCGGTGCCGAGGGTGACCTCGAGATAGGTGGCGCCGTCGAGGGGCTCCAGGGCCGTGAACCGCGTCAGCGCGGCGCGGCCGCCGTCAACGACGGCCATCCGCTGGCGGTTCCGCGGATCGCGTCCGATGGCGCCGTCGACCACCCCCTCGCCGGTCAGGCTGCCCCGGGCGATGGCGCGGTAGGTGCGGCTGACCTTGCGATCGGCGAGGTCGGCGCTGAGGCGCCGATGGGACGCGTCGTGCCGCGCCACCAGCATCAGGCCGCTGGTGCCCTTGTCGAGGCGGTGGACGATACCCGGACGGTGAGGGCCTCCCGTGGTCGGCCAGTCCTGGTGCAGGGCGAGCAGGGCGTTGACCAGCGTCCCGCCGGCCTGGCCGGCGCCGGGATGGACCACCATGCCGGCCGCCTTGTCGATCACCATCAGGTCGTCGTCCTCGTAGACCACCCGCAGCGGGATGTCTTCTGCCAGCGGCACCGCCGGCGTTGGATCGGGGATGGCGACGCTGACCCGATCTCCGGTGTTGACCGAGCGGCTGGCACGGGCCGGACGGCCGTTGACCAGGACCGCGCCCTCGCGCACCAGGCGGGTCGCCACCGCGCGGGAGGGAACCACGCCATGCGCCGCCAGGAAAACGTCGAGTCGATCGGCCGGCGCCTCCGCGACCAGGGCGGTCTCGGTGGTCACCGGCTCAGCCCCGTGCCGGGTCGGCTCGCGCCGACAGGCGCAGCGACGAGATAACGGCTCCGACGACGATCGAGGAGTCGGCCACGTTGAAGACCGGCCACCAGCGCAAGTCGATGAAATCGGTGACCGAGCCGGACACGGCGCGGTCGAGGGCGTTGCCCAGGGCTCCGCCCATGATCAATCCCAAGCCCACCCGGAGCCAGATCTCGCCGGCGGGAATGCGCCGGTTGTAGACGATGATGGCCGCGCTGACCACCGCCGCAAGGAGCATGAAGAAGGTGCCGAAGCTGACGCCGAAGCTGAAGGCGGCGCCCGTGTTCTGGGTGTGCGTCAGGTACACGATCCGTCCGATCACCGCGTGGGGCACGTCCAGCTGCAGGTCGCGCTGAACCAGCGCCTTGGTGATGCGGTCGAGGCTGAAGGCGGCCACCGCGACCAGGTAAAGCTGCGCCTGGCGCGCGGGTCTTGCCGGGGCGGCTATTGTCTTGGCCGCGACGGGGCGCGAGGCGTCAGTGGTGCTCTTTGGACTTGCAGGCGACGCACTGGCTGGCATGGGGCAGGGCCTCGAGCCGCTCCCGCGGAATTGCCTGGCCGCACGACTCGCAGAGGCCGTAGGTGCCCTCGTCGAGGCGGGTCAGCGCCTCGGTGACGTGGCTGCGCATCTGCTCCAGGTTGTCGATCAGAGCCAGGTCACGCTCGGCCTCGAAGGTCTCGGTGGCCGCCTCGCCAACGCCATTGCCGTAGCCGGCAACCTCGTCCTTGCCGTTGTGGCGGGCGTTCTCTCGACCCTTTTCGAGCTCGCCAAGCTCGCTGTCAAGACGCACCAATTGCGCCTCCAGCTCCTGGCGTGCACTCACCAAATCCACAGTCGCTTCAGTCACGTAAACCTCTCTGTAGGTGCGCAGCACCCAAGGTCGAGATAGGCGCCGAGTATAACACCGGTGTATTCGGCTCCAGATCGATCGTCAGACCGGCTCGGCGATGATGCCCGGGTCCAACTCCGACGGATCCTCTTGATCTACCATCTCCCGATGCCCAACTTCGGCGATCTGCAAAACGAGGTCTACCTGGCGGGGCTGTCCGGTATCGTGCCGTCGCTGCCGATGTCCTTTGCCGAGCTCGAGCGGCGGGCCGAGCTGGCGATGCCGACAGGCATATGGTCCTACGTCGCAGGGGGCGCCGGAGACGAGAACACCCAGCGCGCAAACAGGACGGCGTTCGACCACTGGGGGCTACTACCGCGGATGCTGCGCGCCGTCCCCGAACGAGACCTGTCGGTCAACCTCTTCGGGATCACCCTGCCGACGCCGATATTCATGTGCCCGATCGGGATAATCGGGATCTGCACCCAGGATGGCCACGGCGACCTGGCGACAGCCCGGGCCGCGGCGGAAACCGGGGTGCCCATGGTGGCCTCGACCCTGAGCCAGGACCCGCTCGAGGATGTGGCCGCCAACTACGGGGCCACCCCAGGGTTCTTCCAGTTGTACTGCCCGACCGACCCCGAGGTTGCCGCCAGCCTGGTCCAGCGCGCCGAGCGTGCCGGCTATCGCGGCATCGTGGTGACGCTCGACACCTGGGTGACCGGCTGGCGTCCGCGGGACCTCGCCACCGCCAACTTCCCGCAGCTCCGTGGGCGTTGCCTTCAGTCCTACTTCTCGGACCCGGTGTTTCGTAGCCGGCTGCAGGCGCCGCCCGAGGAGGACCCCCAGGCCGCGATTCTGACCTGGGCGCTGATGTTCGGCAAGCCGCTGGTCTGGGAGGATCTCGCCTGGCTGCGCTCGTTGACCAAGCTTCCGCTGCTGGTGAAGGGTGTTTGTCACCCCGAAGATGCGCGCCGGGCGGTCGATGCGGGCGTTGACGGCATCTATGTTTCAAACCACGGCGGCCGGCAGGCGAACGGAGGACTGCCGGCAATCGACAGCCTGGCTGAGGTGGTAGCTGCCGTGCCGGAGGTCCCTGTCTTGTTCGACTCCGGCGTCAGGAGTGGTTCAGACGTGGTCAAGGCCCTGGCGCTGGGCGCTACGGCCGTCGGGATCGGTCGCCCCTACGCCTTCGGTGCGGCGCTGGCCGGCGTGGAGGGAATCGTGCACGTGCTCAAGACGATCCTCGCCGAAGCCGATCTCCTGATTGCGGTGGACGGATATCCCACCATCGCCGACCTTCGGCAGGACGCTATCAGACGCGCCTGAGGGCGATCTCGAACTCGTCGCCACCGATGCGGAAGGTGGCGTGGTGGTAGCCGTCTACGGATCCGCCGTCATACCAGTCCAGCGCCACCGCCAGCGTCTCGCCGGCGATGCGCTCAGTCCACTCCGCCACCGCCTCGGCCAGCTCACCGCCGGCGTGGTATAGCACCTCGATCCGATCCTCGATGTTGTAGTCGGCGTCCTTGCGCGCCCCCTGGACCCGCCGGACCACCTCCCGGGCCAACCCCTCTCGCCGCAGCTCCGGGGTCAGCTCGGCGTCGAGGATCACCTCGCGGCCCCCGGGGTCGCCATAGCTCAGCGACTTCAGGTTGAGCTCGTCCAGCACGATCGCCTCCAGCTCGTCCCCCAGCGGCGGGCCGGGCACGGTGGCGCCGGCAAGCGGCTGGCGCACCTTGAGGTTGGCCCGGTCGCGCTCCTTGTGGCCCATCTCGACGATGCGCCGGGCTCGGGCCATGTCCGCCGAGAGCTTCTCGTCGACCGCGCCGGCGTCGACCTCGGGCCAGTCCGACAGGTGCACCGAGTCGGCGCCACCGGTGGCCAGGTTGCGGAACAGCTCGTCGGCGATGAACGGCGTGAAGGGCGCCAGTAGCTGGGCCGTGGTCACCAGCGCCTGGTGCAGGGTCTGGTAGGCGCTGGCCTTGTCCGCGTCCGACTCCGACTTCCAGAAGCGGCGTCGCGAGCGGCGGATGTACCAGTTGGAGAGGTCATCGATGAAGCTCTCGATGGCACGGGCCGATCCGGTGGGATCGAACTCCTCCAGCTCTTCGGTGACCTTGCGGACGCAGATGTTGAGCTGCGACACCAGCCATCGATCGATCAGGGCGCGCTCGCTGACGGGCAGCGAGGCCTGGCCGGGCTGGAAGCCGTCCAGGTTGGCGTATGTCACGAAGAACGAATACGAGTGCCAGAGCGTGCTGAGCACGCCGGTGGCCACCTTCTGGATCAGATCCTCGCCGAAGCGGTAGTCGTTGCCGATCGAGGCGGCGGTGACGAAGTACCAGCGCACGGCATCGGCGCCGTACCGCTCGATCACCGGAATCGGGTCGACCACGTTGCCAACCGACTTGGACATCTTCTTGCCGTCCTTGTCGAGGACGGTGCCGTTGACGACGACGTTGCGATATGAGTTCTGCTCGGCCATCAGCACCCCGATGGCCATCAGCGAGTAGAACCAGCCGCGAGTCTGGTCGAGGCCCTCGCAGATGAAGTCGGCAGGGTACTGGTGGGCGAAGACGTCGTCGTTCTCGAACGGTTGGTGGTACTGGGCGAAGGGCATCGCCCCGGAGTCGAACCAGACGTCGATCAGGTCGGGCACCCGGTGCATGGTGGCGCCGCACTGCGGACAGGGAAGGGTCACCCTGTCGATGTACGGCCGGTGGAGGTCGTCCTCGAGGCTCAGCCCGAGCTCCGCCACCGAGCCCACGCATCGCCGCTCGTCGCAGCTCTCGCACTCCCAGATCGGAAGCGGCGTGCCCCAGTAGCGCAGCCTCGAGAGCGACCAGTCCTGCAGCGATTCCAGCCAGTTGCCCATCCTCCCCTCGCGGATGTGCGAGGGGTACCAGTTGGTGCCGCGATTGACCTCGATCATCTTCTCGCGCACCTCGGACATCCGGATGAACCAGGAGTCCATGGCGTAGTACAGGAGCGGCGTCCCGCAGCGCCAGCAGAAGGGATATGTGTGCCGGATGGTGCCCTTCTTATAGAGCAGGCCCCGCTCGCTGAGGTCGACCATGATGGGCACGTCGGCGTCCTTGACGAACTGTCCGGCGAACTTCTCGACCTCGGGCAGGAAGCGGCCGTTGAGGTCGACGACGTGGCGCACCGGGATCCCCTTTTCCTGGGCCAGCTTGAGGTCGTCCTCGCCGTAGGCGGCGGCGGTGTGGACGATGCCGGTGCCGTCCTCCACCGAGACGAAGTTGGCTTCGACCACGAAGAAGGCGGGCTCTTTGGGGACCAGGTAGTCGTAGAGCGACCGATAGGTCTTGCCCACCAGGTCGGTGCTGCGGAGCTTCTCGAGCACCTGGTACTCCGCTTCCAGCACCTCCAGCCGGGCCTCGGCCAGGATCAGCTTGCGGTCGCCGTTCTGGACCTTGACGTATTGGATGTCGGGCCCCACGGCCAGGGCGACGTTGCCGGGCAGGGTCCACGGGGTGGTGGTCCAGGCCAGGAAATAGGTGCCCGGCTCGTCGGTGAGCTCGAACAACGGGTAGACGCTGGGGTCCTTTACGTCGTCCTGGTATCCGAGGGAGAGCTCGTGGCTGGACAGCGGGGTGGCGCAGCGCGGGCAGTAGGGAACCACCCGGTAGCCCTTGTAGAGGAGGCCCCGGTCCCAGGTCTTCTTGAGGATGGCCCAGACCGACTCCGTGTAGGCGCTCTCGTACGTGACGTAGGGGTCGTCGAGATCGAGCCAGAAGCCGAGCTGGTGGGTGAAGGCGGTCCAGATGTCGATGTAGCGAAACACCGACTCCCGGCACTTCTTGTTGAAGGCGTCGATGCCATAGTCCTCGACCTGCTTCTTGTTGGTGAAGCCGAGCTCCTTCTCGACCTCGATCTCCACCGGCAGGCCATGGGTGTCCCAGCCGGCTTTGCGCACCACCCTGGAGCCACGCATGGTGTGGAACCGCGGGAAGAGGTCTTTGAGCGTCCGCTGGATCACGTGGCCCATATGGGGCAGCCCGTTGGCCGTCGGCGGGCCTTCGTAGAAGACCCAGGTCTTGTCCGCCGGGCGCTCCTCGATCGAGCGTCGGAAGATCCCCTCCCGCTCCCAGAACTCGCGGACGCGCTTCTCCATCTCGGGGAAGCTGACCTTGCTGTCGACGGGCGCAAACGCGCCGGAGGTCCGCGATTCAGTCATGTTCGAAGGATCTTACGCAGCGGTGGAAAAGCTGGGGAAAGTCAGTAGCCGACGGCCGCGTTCTGGAGGAAGCCGCTGACCACCTGGAGCAGGATGATCACCACCAGCGGCGAGAAGTCGATGCCGCCAAACGGGGGCAGCAGCCTGCGGACCGGGGCCAGCACCGGCTCGGTGACATCCCACAGGAAGCGGGCGATCCCGCTGCTCCAGTCGCGGATGAAGAAGGACCCGATCGCCCGGGCAACGATCAGGAAGACGAACAGCTGGATGACAGCGCTAACCAGCCTGACGATTTCCAGGCTCATTTCATCTCGCCGTCGAATAGAGCGCGTCCCACGCGCACGATGGTAGCGCCTTCCTCGATGGCGACCTCGAAATCCGCCGACATCCCCATCGACAGATGCCGCAGCGGCGGCGCCAGGCCCAGGCCGTCGAGCCGGGCGCGGGCAGCTCGCAGCGCCGCAAACGTCGGCCGGGCGGCCTCGGCGGTGCCAACCTGGGCTCCGATCGTCATCAGCCCGTCGACTCTGAGTCCCTCCAGCGCCACCAGAGACCCGAATTCAGCCGCCAGTGAGCCTGTGTAAAAACCGTGTTTTGATGGGTCCTCGTCGACGTTGACCTGGAGCAACACTGGTACCACGCGGCCGAGCGCCACGGCCCGACGTGAGAGCTCCGCCGCTATCTCCAGGCTGTCGACCGACTGCACCACATCGAAGGTTTCGGCGGCGGCGCGCGACTTGTTGCCCTGGAGATGGCCGATCAGGTGCCACTCGATCTTCTGCCCCGCCAGGCTTTTCGATCTGCTCTTGGCCATAGCGTCCTGCACCCGGTTCTCCCCGAAGACTGCCTGCCCGGCCAGGGCCAGGGCTCTGATGCCTTCGGCGTCGGCGTACTTGCTGGCTGCCACCAGCGTGACCTCGCCGGCGTCGCGCCCGGAGCGCCGGCAGGCTTCGGCGATCAGCTCCCTGACGGAAGCCAGTTTCGCCGCCGCGGCCTGGTCCCCGGTGGGTCCGACGGTCAGTGTCGGTGGCCGGCCGCGACCACCAGCGGCCCGTCCAGCGCTACCACCGCCGCCGACCGGACCGCGGTGCGATCTCGCCGGAAGGATGGAAGCTCGGCATCCTCGAAGTTGCAGCGGCCAACGCGGTCGACGTGGGCCTCACGAAGGTTGGCCTCCAACAGCTGCTGCTGGAGCGCCGCCCCAATGTCAAACCGGCGGCGACCCAGGTTGGCGTCCGCGGTCACCTGACTGCCGAGTCCGGCCCTGAAGGCCGCCTGCACCACGTCATCCCCGACCTCGTAGCAGTCGCCGCAGATGCCCGGCCCGATGGCGGCCCGAAGCTCGCTGGCGCGACCGCCGCTCTCCTTGATCAGCCGGGCGACGGCGCGTGGCAGGATCCCGCCGACGGTCCCGCGCCAGCCGCAGTGCACGATCGCCACCATCTTGGCGTCGGGCTCGTAGACGATCACCGGGAAGCAGTCGGCGGTGGTGATCAGCAGGGGCCAGGGCTCCTCGGTGATCAGCCCGTCGGTGTGGGGCACGCGGTTGCCCGGGCCGCAGTTCTCGCAAAGATGGACCACGGCGACAGTCGACCCGTGGACCTGGTCGGCCGTCACCATCAGATCGGGATCGAAGTCCACCTCATCTCCCAGCGCCTTGAGCCGCTGCCGGCCCTCCGGCGTTTGTAGCGCGGGCCAGGCAAAGTCTCCAGCAGAGAGGGTGGTGAAGCCGTGCTTGAGCCCGGCGTCGGTGAGAAGGCGGCTGCGAATCACAGCCGTGGCCTGGAGGGAGCCGGTCATGGGATCAATTGTCGCGCCGGCACCCGGCAATGGGGCTCGGCCGCTTATTTGATCCCCTGCTTGCTGAGCAGCTGGTCGATCTCGCGCTTGACCTCGGTGAGGTCGCGGAACTGGCGGTAAACCGAGGCGAAGCGGACATAGGCGACGTCATCGAGCTTGCGCAGCTTTTCCATCACCAGCTCGCCGATCTCACGGGAAGGGATCTCCATCTTGCCGGTGGACCTGAGCTCCGACTCGATCTCGTCGATGGCGGTCTCGATCGTCGAGGGCGAGATGTCGCGCTTCTCGCAAGCGGTCATCAGCCCGTCGAAGAGCTTCTGCCGGTTGAAGTCCTCGCGGCGACCGTCCTTCTTGATGACGTAGAAGGGGATGTTCTCGACCCGCTCGTACGTGGTGAAGCGCTTGTTGCACTCCAGGCATTCGCGCCGCCGCCGGATCGCCTCACCGGTGTCCGAATCGCGCGAGTCGACCACCTTGAGCTCCTCGTGACCACAATATGGGCACCTCAAGGCAGCGTCGCTCCGGGGGAAAAAGACAACATGTTGTGCTCCGGCCGGATCGTAGCACAGGAACTTGTGGTTTCAGAGGGCCGCTCGGCAGGGCACCGGTGTAAGAGCGCGTCACCCCTGGCGTTCTAAGTCGGGACGTGCTCAGACGCTCGCGCCTGCGTCTGTTTCAAAGTGTCGATTGATGACTCGAAGCTTCGAGGACGGTTCTTAAGGCGACAACGACCGGGCGCCCCTTCGGGGTCGGGGGGAAACGGGGCGCCGCGTAGCGGCGCCCTGGTTCCTTCTGCTAGCGCCGGTTCCTTAGGAAGGCCGGGATGTCGAGGTCGTCGCTGTCGAACGTGGGCGTGGCGGGCGCGGCTTCGCGCTCCCGCGCCGGCGGGGCGTAGGTCCGGTCGGACGCCTCGAACGCGTCCATCTGGCCGACCCGGTCGGCGCTGAAGCCGGTGGCGACGACGGTCACCTTGACCTCGCCCTGGAGGCGCTCGTCGATGACGGTGCCGAAGATCAGGTTGTCATCGTGGGCGTTGGCCGCCTCGCGGACCAGGTTGGCAGCCTCGTTGACCTCGACCAGGGTGAGGTCGGGACCGCCGGTGATGTTGAGGAGGATGCCGCGGGCGCCGTCGATGGTGGTCTCCAGCAGCGGGCTCGAGATCGCGTTCTTGGCAGCATCGACCGCGCGGGTGTCGCCGCTGCCGAAGCCGATGCCCATCAGGGCCGCACCCTGTCCGGCCATGATCGTCTTGACGTCGGCGAAGTCGAGGTTGATCAGGCCTGGGAAGACGATCAGGTCGGAGATGCCCTGGACTCCCTGGCGGAGGACGTCGTCCGCGATCTTGAAGGAGTCGGCCAGCGGCGTCTTCTTGTCGACCACTTCCAGCAGGCGCTGGTTGGGTACCACGATCAGGGTGTCGACCTTGTCGTGGAGGCTCTGCAGGCCGTCTTCGGCGACCTGCTTGCGGCGGGCGCCCTCGAAGGCGAACGGCTTGGTGACCACCCCGATGGTGAGGGCCCCCGCCATGCGCGCGATCTCGGCGACCACGGGCGCAGCCCCGGTGCCGGTGCCGCCGCCCATACCGGCGGTGATGAAGACCATGTCGCAGTCCTTGAGCAGCTCGGTGAGCTCCTGCCGGGACTCCTCGGCGGCCTCCTGGCCCTTGTTGGGATCGCCGCCGGAGCCCAGCCCCCGGGTCAGCTTCTTGCCGATGTTGAGCTTGACGTGGGCCTCGGAGCTGTGGAGGGCCTGCAGGTCGGTGTTGACGGCGACGAACTCGACGCCGCGCAGCTTGGACCTGATCATGCGGTTGACGGCGTTGCCGCCGGCCCCGCCGACGCCGACGACCTTGATCTTGGCGTTGCCGTCGATGGTCCTGTCTATTTCCCTAGCCATTGGGTCCTCCTTGCCCGAACCGTAGTCCGACGTCCCTGTCGACTGCGGTCTTATCGCTGGCTGCTCCGTTGCTTCGGGGTCAGCCGTATCCAGATCAACAGCGGGCGGGGCTGCGTCCCCCGCTTCCGGATCGCTGGCGGGCTGGTCCTGGCCTCCCAACCCTCGGAGTCTCATCTGCTTGTCGAAATCAGAAAAAGTCACGTAGCCACCTCAAGGTCCGCTGGTAGGCATCCGACAGGCTGACTGCGGCTGCACCGTTGGACGCGTGGGCCGGCGCCGTGAGCTTAGCGCCCCACTTTATCAGGCCGACCGCGGTCGCGAAAGAGGGGCCCGCCACCTTGTCGGCCATTCCGCGCACGTTGATCGGCACTCCCACCCGGACCGGTAGATCCAACATCTCGGCGGCCATCTCCGGGAGGCCCAGCAACTTGGCGCCCCCGCCGGTGAGGACGAGGCCCCCCGGCAGCAGGCCGGCCTGGCCGCTGCGGTTCAGCTCGGTCTTGATCATCTCCAGGATCTCGCGCGCCCGCGGCTCGATGATCTCGGCGATGTAGACACGGGGGACTCCCTGGACCTTCTCGGCGCCGATCGGCTGGACGTCGATGATCTCGTCGCGCGGGATCAGCTGCGGCAGTGCGTGCCCGTAGTTGATCTTGGCCGACTCCGCGTCGGTGAGGCTGGTGCGCAGGCCTATGGCGAGGTCGTTGGTCACGTGGTTGCCGCCTACCGGCAGCACCGCGGTGTGGATCACGCTGCCGTCGGCGAAGATGGCCAGGTCGGTGGTGCCGCCGCCGATGTCGGCGACCGCCACCCCCAGATCGATCTCGTTGTCGTTGAGCACCGCCTCGGCGCTGGCCAGCGACTGGATCACCAGGTCCTCGACGTTGAACCCGGCCGAATGGACGGACTTGACCACGTTCTGCACCGCCGTGCTGGCGCCCGAGATGATATGCGTCTCGACCTCGAGCCGCGCCCCGGACATCCCCACCGCGTCGCGGACGCCCTCCTGGCCGTCGACCACGAAGCCGCGCGGCATCACGTGGATGACCTCGGAATCGCTGGGGATGGCGACGCTGCGCGCCGCTTCGATGACACGATCGACATCGCGCTGGGTGATCTCCCGGTCACCCGACGCCACCGCCACAACGCCGCGGCTGTTGATCGACTTCATGTGCGGTCCCGCCAGGCCGGCGAAGACGGCGTCGACGCGGTGCCCGGACATCCGTTCGGCGGCCCGTACCGCCGACTCGATCGCCCGGACCGTCTTTTCGAGATTGACGATCACACCCTTTCGCAGCCCCTCGGAGGGCACCTCGCCGACTCCCGAGATCACCAGCTCGCCATCGCCGCTCTCGCTGGGCGTGGCGATCACGCAGCAGACCTTGGTGCTGCCGATGTCGAGGCCTACGATCCTGCCGTTCTTAGCCAACGCGTTCTTCCGTCACCGTCGGGCCCATTCTATTGACGCGCTGACATGGCACACCTTTAAAGGAGCTGCCGCCGGATCACCGCGATGTTCTGGAAGATCCTCACCCCGAAGGCGAAGATCGCCGCAAAGTACAGCTCCACGCCGAGCTTGTCGCCCAGAAAGGTCAGCGCGCCCGCCACCGCCGAGTTGGTGATCAGGCCCGAGAGGAACACCGCGTTCTCGTAGCGGCCGTTGAGAGATGCCTTGAGGGCTCCGAAGATCGAATCCAGGGCCGCCAGCAGCATCACCGCGGTATAGCGAGAGTACGTAACCGGGATCTCGACATTGGTCTTGATGCCGACCACCACGCCCACAACGGCGGCAAGCAGAACCAGCAGCACCTGGATCACGGGGCGCCCATTACGACTTCTTGGAGGGTGACGGCGAGGGCACCGGGCTCGGTGAGGGGCTGGGCAGGGCCCGGGTGGTCACCGCGGCCGGGTTCTCGACGTCGATGTAGTCGAGCTTGGAGTTGGCCAGGTCGATCTTGGCCCGAAGCGACTTCAGCGACCCCAGCTTGCCGTCGAGGCTGTCGATCTGGTCGTCGGTTGCCATCTGGCCAAAGAGGATACGCGGCCCGCCGGCGGTGTTGACTGTCAATTTCTGGTTGCTGTCGAAGGCGAACGACTGGATCGTCAGGCCGTATGCCGCCGGGAAGCTGGTCGCCATCCGATCTAGGTCCTGGACCAGGCGACCTGGAAGCGCGGCCTGGCCGGCACGCAGAACGGCCGGACCGTCCCACGAGATCGCGATACGAGGCTGGCCCGGGCCGCTTCCCGTCCGCGTCGATGCCGCCGTGGTCCCGAGCACCGCGCCCTGGGCGTTGAGGAGGTAGCGAGCGCCGCCACGGCTGAGCAGCGCCAGCGGCTCCCACTCCAGGATCTCGACCTCGACCTGGTCCGGGAGGGCGGTGCGGACCGACACCGAGCGGACGTACGGATTTGCGAGCAGCAGCGCCTCGGCGGCATCAGTGCTGATCAGCAGCATCGAGGGGTCCCCCCAGAGGCCGGCACGGTGGAGGACCTGGTTCGTCGACAGCTGCCGGTTGCCGGTGACGGACACCCGCCTGGCGGCAAGCACCGGGCTGTTGATGAGCGCCAGCAGGACCGCCAGCTCCGCCGCCAGCACCAGCACCCGGGCGGCGGGACGGGCGTAGGTGGCCAGCGGCCTGGCGGCTGCCCTGCGGGGGCGCTCGGCGGTTGCCCGTGCGGTACTGCGCAGGCGGGTCCCGGCTCCCCGCCTGCGGGAGATGCGGGGGTTGAGATCACGCTCGGGGCGGCGACGACGACCGGTGCTCATGACTTGACGGCGTCGTCGACCAGGCGCGCCATCAAGGCCTTGAAATCGAGGCCGGCGGCCCGGGCCGCATCGGGAAACAGGCTCAGCTCGGTCAGCCCGGGCATGGTGTTGACCTCGAGGATCCAGACCTGGCCGTCGGGCTCGCAGATGGTGTCAACGCGGGAGAGCCCGCGGGCGCCGATTAGGCGGTGGACGCGGACCGCCAGGTCAGACACCTCGCCTTGCTGCTGGGGCGGGATTCGCGCCGGGATGGTGTGCCGGCTGAGACCCGCGGTGTACTTGGCTTCGTAGTCGTAGGCGCCCTCGCGCCAGGTTATCTCGAGCGTGGGCAGGGCCACCGGCACGTCGACGCCGAGCACGCCGACGGTCACCTCAACGCCTGTTTTGGCCGCCTCCACCAGGGCGGTGTGGTCGGGGCCCGCCACCGCCAGGGCGGCGACGATGCCGTCCAGGACCGCCTCCTCGTTGTGGGCCAGGCTGAAGCCGAGGCTGGAGCCGCCCGAGTTTGGTTTGATCGCCAGCGGCAGACCGAGGGCGGCGGCCAGCCCGCCTGCCTGGGCTCGGGGATCAGCCACGCTGGAGACCAGCTCGAAGGCCGGCGTCGGGAGGCCCTCGGCGATCATCACCCGCTTGGCCGCGGCCTTGTTCATCGCCAGCGCCCCGGCCAGCACCCCCGACCCGACGTACGGCACTCCCAGCAGCTCCAGGACCGCGGCCGCGGTCCCGTCCTCGCCCAGCGGGCCGTGGAGGGTCGGGAAGACCAGGTCCGGCGCCAGCTGCCGCAGCTCCTCCGAGGACCGTGGGCCGAAGTCCACCAGCCGCGCGTCGTGGCCCAGCTCCAGCAGCGCCGCCAAAACGTTTCGGCCTGAGAGCAGGGAGATGTCGCGCTCGCCGCTGACGCCGCCGCTGAGCACGGCGATCCTCACAGCGGAACCCCGGTGGGCCATCTGCCGACGCTCTCCATCTCCGGTTCCAGGCGGATTCCGAACCGGCGCTGGACCTCGGCCTGGACCCGCGCCACCAGTGCCGCGACGTCGGCCGCGCTGGCGCCGCCGGTATTGACGATGAAGTTGGCGTGCTCGCGGCTGACCATGGCCGCCCCGGACCGCTCGCCCTTGAGACCGGCGGCTTCGACGAGGCGCCCAGCAAAGTCTCCCGGCGGGTTCTTGAAGACGCTGCCGGTGCTCCGGCCACTGACTGGCTGCGTCCGACGGCGCTCGACCTGGATCTCGTCCATGCGCCGCTTGATCTTGGCTGGATCACCCGGTTGGAGCTGGAAGAGGACCGCCGTAACCAGCGATCCCTCCAGGCGGCCGTCCCGGAAGGCGGAGCCCCGGTATCGGAAGGCGCAGTCGGCGTTGGTCAGGACGGATCGCCTCCCGGCGGCGTCGACGGCTTCGACCGCCTCCACGGTGGCAGCCATGTCGGAGCCGAAACAACCGGCGTTGTTGTAGGTTGAGCCGCCGACCGTCCCGGGGATCCCCAACGCCCACTCCATCCCGTCGAGTGACGCCGCCAGGGCAGCCTGCGCCACTCTGACCATCCGGGCGCCGCCGGCCGCCCGCAGACGCCCGCCCTCGGCGGACACAGCGGTGTCGGTGAGCCGCACCACCAGGCCCTCGACCCCGGCGTCGGCCACCAGCAGGTTGCTGCCGTTACCGATCGCCAGGACCGGCAAACCGTGGGCATCGCATCCCGCCAGTACCTCCGCCAGGCGATCCGCGCCGGCCACCTCGAGGTAGCGCTCCGCAGGGCCGCCGATCCGGTAGGTGGTGTGCCTGGACAAGGGCTCGGACGCCCGCACGCCGGAGAGGCCGTCGAGCCAGTCAAGCGCGGGTCGCGTCGTCATACCGCCGGCCTCAGCCGCCTGGTCGCCTGGTAGATGTCGCCGGCGCCCATGCAGACGGCGACGTCGCCGGGACCCAGCCGCGAGCGCAGTGCCGGGGCCAGGTCATCGAGGCCGGCGAGGAGCTCCACCTTGCGGCCAGGGTCGAGCCTGTGGATGGCGGCGGCAAGGGCTGCGCTGGTGGCGCCCTCGATAGGTTGCTCTCCGGCAGGGTAGACCGGCAGCAGCAGCACCTCGTCGGCGGCGCCGAAGCAAGCCGCGAAGTCCTCCATCATCGCGTGCAGGCGGTTGTAGCGATGCGGCTGGAAGACGCAGACCAGCTTCCCGGAGCAGAGCTCCCGCGCGGCGCTGAGGGTCGCGGCGACCTCGGTCGGATGGTGCGCGTAATCGTCGTAGACGCGCCCGCCGCCGACCTCGGCGACCAGCTCCAGACGCCGTCCCGGCAGCTCCGCTGTCGCCAGCTGCCGGACCAGCTCGTCGAGGGGGCGATTCAGAACCAGGCCCGCCGCCAGCGCCCCCAGCGCGTTGGCAGCGTTGTGCCTGCCGGTCATCGTCAGCTCGACGCGGGCGTGGCCCCAGGGTGAGTCGAGGGTGAAGGCGCTCCCCCGCTCGCGGACGTGGTACCCGGAGCCGCGCACCTCGGCGGGACCGAAGCCGTAGCCAACCGTGGCCCCCGCTGTCGCGGCCAGCAGCGCGCCGGCCCCGGGGTCGTCGACGCAGCCGACCAGCGTGGATGTCACCCGGGCGGCAAACCTCTCGAAGGCGTCGCGAATTGCGTCGACATCGCGGTAGCGATCCAGGTGGTCGGCCTCGATGTTGGTGACCACCCCTACCTCGGGAGTCAGCTCCAGGAAGGAGCCGTCGCTCTCGTCCGCCTCGACTACTGCGAAGGGCCCGGCTCCCGGCTTGGAGTTGTAGTCGCTTCCCGGCAGGCGGCCGCCGCTGATCACCATCGGGTCGGTGAGGTCGAGCGCCGCCGCCACCATCGTCGTGGTGGTGGTCTTGCCGTGGGTGCCGGCGACCGCCACCTCACGCCGGGTGGCGGCCAGCTCGGCGGCGGCCCGACCCCGTGACACCACCTGGAGACCGCGCCTGCGCGCCGCCCGGACCTCGGGGTTGTCGTCGCCTGCAGCCGTCGATACGACCACCAGGTGGGCGTCCCCGACGTTCTCCTCGACGTGGCCAAGCGCAACCCGCGCCCCCGCCTTCGAAAGCAACTCCGTGACCCCGGAGGCGGCCGTATCGGAGCCGCTCACGGCGTCGCCGCGCTCCAGGTATAGATGGGCCAGGGCGCTCATTCCAGCCCCACCGATGCCCACCAGGTGGACCTTCATCACGCCACCTCCAGGATGACCCGCGCCACCGCCTCGGCTGCGTCGGGCCGGCCGTAGGCCAGGCTGGCCGCCGCCATCGACGCCAGCCGCGACGGATCCGATACCAGCCGGCGCACCACCTCGACCAGGCGCACACCGCTGAACTCCTGGTCGGGCACGATCACCGCGCCACCGGCGCGCTCGACCGGCTCGGCGTTGAGCCGCTGGTGCCCGCCGGCGTAGGGATAGGGCACCAGCACCATGGGCACCCCCACGGCGGTCATCTCCGCGATCGCGCTGCCGCCGGCACGGGCAACCACAAGGTCTGCCGAAGCCAGTAGTTCGGGCATGGCGTCGCTGAAGGGCTCCACCGTATACCGCTCCCTGACCTCTTCGTCGAGCCCGGAGCGCATCGCCCTCAGCTGGCCGTGGTCCGGCTCGCCACAGACATGGTGGACGGTCACCCCGGGCATTTCGAGGAGCGCTTTGAGGCCCTCGGCGACCGCGGTGTTGAGGCGGTGGGCACCCTGGCTGCCGCCGAAGACCGCCAGCCGGAACCCTCCCCCGCCGCCCGGTCGCGAGCGATGAGCCTGGCCCTCGGCCGCGAACTCGGGCCGGACCGGGGTGCCGGTGACGACGGTGCGCCCTGACAGCCGCTCCGCACTCGACTCGAAGGCGACGCAGACGGCCCGGGCGCGCGGCGCCAGGGCGCGGATGGTGCGGCCGGGGACGGCGTCCGGGAGCTGGAGCACCAGGGGCACCCGACGAAGCCACGCCGCCATCCCAACCGGCCCGACGACGTAGCCGCCCGTGCCAAAGACGGCGTCCGGCCGGAAGCGCCCGACCACACGCATCGCCCCCGCCACCGCCGCCGGCAGCCCGTAAACCAAAGGCAGGTTGCGCCAGGGCTCGGGCTGGACGCCGCGGATTCGCAGGGTCTCCAGGTCGAGGCCCTGCGCCGGCACCAGCCTCTCCTCCATGCCGCCCTCCCGGCCGACATACAGGAGCTGGACGGTGGGCTCGAGCTCAGCCAGCGCTCGGGCTACGGCGAGGGCCGGGAATATGTGCCCCCCGGTGCCTCCGCCCGATATCAATACCCGCACGGCGACCCACGGTGGGCTTGACGCCCTGGGCTGAGATGTTGAGGAGCAGGCCCACCGCCGTCAGCGAGACCGACAGCGAGGATCCTCCGAAGCTGACGAACGGCAGCGGGATCCCGGTGGTGGGAAGCGTCAGCGTGACCGCCGCCATGTTGACGAAGGCCTGGAAGATCAGCCAGGTCGTAATTCCCGTTGCAAGCAGCAGTCCGAAGGTGTCTGGAGCCCGCAGCGCGGCCCGGTATCCCCGGTACGCGAGGAGGCAGAAGAGGGTGAGGACGAAGAGGGTGCCGATCAGCCCCACCTCCTCGCCGATGATAGCGAAGATGAAATCGGTGTGAGCCTCAGGCAGCCACTGGTACTTCTGGATGCTGTTGCCCAGCCCCACGCCGAAGAGGCCGCCGGAGCCCAGCGCCAGCACCGACTGCACCGACTGGAAGCCGGTGTTGAGGCTGTCGGCCCAGGGGTTGAGGAAGGCGGACATGCGGCTGAACCGGTAGGGCTCGAGCCTGATCAGGAGGCCGATGGCGCCGGCGGAGAGCCCCACGGTGCCAACCACCTGCCACCAGCGGGCGCCGGCGACCAGGAACATCGCGATGGCGATGATCGCCAGCACCATGGCGGTGCCCAGGTCCTTCTCCAGCAGCACCAGCCCGACGATCCCCCCCAGGATCACCAGGAAGGGCACCAAGCCTTCGCGCACGGTCCGGACCCGGTCTCCGCTCTTCTCCAGCCAGCGGGCCAGGTACACGACCATCACCACCTTGGCGATCTCTGCGGGCTGGATGGTGAAGGCGCCGACGCCGAACCAGCGACGGGCGCCGTTGCGCATCACGCCGAGGTGAGGAACCAGCACCAGCACCAGCAGGGCCAGCACGACGGCGGCAGCGGCGGGGGCCAGGGAGCGGAGCCGGTGATAGTCGAAACCCAGCGCCAGCAGCCCGCCGGCGCAGCCGACCAGCAGCCACAGGATCTGGTGCTGGAAGTAGTAGCTGGAGTTGCCGTAATTGACGTACCCCTCCACCTCGGAGCTGCTGAAGACCATGATCAGCCCGAAGGCGCACAGCACCAGCACGCTCGCCAGCAGCCACTTGTCGATGGTGGTGGCCTGGGCCCTCACGCCGGCCTCCGCGTCAGCAGCAGGGACAGGGTGCCGGCGATGCCGGTGGCCAGCCAGGCCGACCCCGCCACCCGCCACTCGCTCCAGCCGCCGAGCTCGAAGTGATGGTGCAGCGGCGACATCCGAAAGACGCGCTTGCCGCGGGTCTTGAAGCTGTAGACCTGGACGATGACCGACAGCGTCTCCAGCAGCGGCACCAGGGCCAGTAGCGGCAGGTACCAGACCAGGCCCCCGGCGATCGCGGCGGCGGCGATCAGCATGCCCAATCCCTCGCTGCCGACACCGCCCAGGAAGACCCGGGCGGGAGGCAGGTTGTAGGCGAGAAAAGCCAGTCCAGCTCCCACCATCGCCAGCAAGAGGCGGACCAGGGCGACCTGGTGGCCGCCCGGTCGCAGCATCAGCGCCATCACCAGCGCGACCAGGACGATCACTCCGGGGGCCAACCCATCGCTGCCGTCGGTGAGGTTGAAGGCGTTGGATGCGGCCACCAGCGCCAGTGCCGCCACCGGCACGATCAGCACCCCCATCCGCCATGTCCCCAACAGTGGCACCACCTGGTGGTCCATGTGCTGGGCGAAGAACCAGACGCCAATCGCCAGCCCGATCGCCAGCTGGACCACGATCTTCTGCCGCGCCAGCAGGCCGCGCGTCCAGGAGCGAGAACGCACCGTGACCAGGTCGTCGATCAGCCCCAGGGCGGCACCCAGGGCCAGCGCGGCCAGCACCGGCAGAAGCGTCCGCGAGCGGTCGACCACCAGCAGCGTGCCCAGGACCAGGGCGATCACGATCAACCCGCCGGATGTCGGTGTGCCGCCCTTGACGGCGTGCGACTGCGGCCCCTCCTCGCGGATCCGCTGGCCCATCCCGTGCCGGGCCAGGAAGCCGATCGCCCAAGGCGTCACCACCAGGCCCAGCAGCAGCGGTAGGAGTAGCGCCACAGCCGGCGGCCACGGCTGGGGAAGGTGGTCAAACAGCGAGACGTGGTGGGTCGCGGGCGCGACCACATGGGGTGACGCCTTGAGGCTCGGTGCCGGCGAGACAAGGGCAACCAGCAGGCCGGCGATCACGATTGCACCAGCCGCTCGACCACCTGCTCCAGCGCCATCCCGCGTGAGGCCTTGACCAGGACCACTGCATCCTTGAGGTGGGCCTCGACAGCGGTCACCGCCGCCTCGGGATCGGCCACCGCGAGCGCGCGATCGACCCGCAGTCCAGCCTCGGTGGCGCCCTCGACGATGTCGCCGGCGTAGTCTCCCAGGGCAACCAGCAGGTCACTCCGGGCAGCCTGCCGGCCCACCTTCTGGTGGGCCTCCGGGGCCATCTCCCCCAGCTCCAGCATGTCCCCCAGGACGGCGATTCGCGGCCGCCCGGTCTCCGCCAGGAGAACCTCCAGCGCCGCCGCCATCGAGGCCGGGCTGGCGTTGTAGGCGTCATCGATGATCGTCGAACCCAGCCTCCCCTGACGCAGGACGCCACGGCCCCGAATGGGCGCGACGGCAGCCAGCGCGGCGACGATGTCCGCCGTCGCCACTCCCATCACATGGCCTACCGCGGCCGCGGCGAGGGCGTTGCTGACGGCGTGGGTGCCGGGGATCGGCAGCTCGATCCGGAGCCGCTCGCCGCTGGGCAGTGCCAGCGTGAAGTCGGTGCCCTCCAGCCCGCGGTGGGAGATCTCCTCGGCTCGCACGTCCACCTGCCGGCTGCCGTTCGCCAGCCCGAATGTCACCACCCGGCCGGCGCTGGCGAGGGCCATCTCTATGACCCGAGGGTCGTCAGCGTTCAGCACCGCGATGCCCTCGGGCCGCAGCGCCTCGACCAGCTCTCGCTTGGCGCGGGCGATGGTTTCGATGTCGCCCAGCAGCCCGACGTGCGACAGCCCCACGTTGAGGACGACCGCCACGTCCGGCGGCGCCATCCGCGCCAGGAAGGCGATCTCGCCGACAGCGGACATGGCGTACTCGGCGACGAAGACCTGGTGGCGCGGTTCCAGGCGGGCCACGGTCATGGGCAGGCCGGTGTAGGTGTTGAGGTTGCCCTCGGTCTTGAGGACATCGAATCGACGCCCCAGGACGGCGGCGGTGATCTCCTTGGTGCTGGTCTTGCCGACGCTGCCGGTGATACCCACCACCTTGCAGCCCTGGCGCTCGAGCTGGTGGCGGGTGAAGCCGACCAGCGCCTCGCGGGTGTCCTCGACCTCCACCCGCGGCACCGTCGGGGCCTCCGGGGTGGGACGGCAGAGCACCGCCGATGTGCCCGCCGCGACCGCCGCCGGGATATAGCGATGACCGTCGGTGCTCTCCCCCACCAGGGCCACGAAGAGAGAGCCGGCGCCGGCCTCGCGGGAGTCGATCACCAGCCTCTGCAGCTCGATGTCCTGGTCGGCTCCGACCAGGCGCCCCGAGGTTGCCTCGGCCACTTCGAACAGCCGGAAGCTCACTACGGTGTCACCTGCCACTGCACCAGGATCTGCTGGGCGATGTTCTTCCATACCGGCGCGGCGGTGAAGGTACCCTCCTGGGCCAGGCTGTCGCCCTGCGGTTTGCGCATGATCACCAGCATCGTGAACCGGGGGTTGTTGGCGGGCATGAATCCGACAAAGCTGGAGATGACCTTGTCGGTGTACTTGCCGCCCTCGGGGATGTTGGCGGTCCCGGTCTTGCCGGCGATCTGGTTCTGCCAGCCGTCCATCTTGACGGTCCATCCCGACCCGTGCTCGACGACATTGATCATCATCTGCCGCATGTCGTTCTCGGCGGTGGGGCCGAGGACCGGAGATCCCAGGTCGACAGGAAGGTCCTTGCGCGAGCCGTCCGCCAGTATCTCTGAGGCTACCGCCCGCGGCCTGACGAAGCGGCCGCCGTTGGCGACGGTGTTGATCGCCGAGATCATCTCGATGGGGGTGACCGCGACGCCCTGGCCGAAGGCGGTGGTGGCCAGCTCCGAGGGGTAGTAGCTGCGCAGCGGCTTGAGCGGCTGGGAGACCTCACCGGCGAGGTCGATGCCGGTGAGCTTGCCGATCCCGAAGGCGTCCAGGAACTTGTAGAAGTTGTCGGGGCCCTCCATCTGCTCGACCTTGACGGCGCCGGCGTTGAGCGACAGCGCCAGCACCCTGGTCATGTTGATGGTGCCGTGGGCCTTGTGGTCCCAATCCTGGATGCTGTAACCGCCGACGCTGACGCTGCCGGTCTCGTTAAAGGTGTAGTCGGGCGTAATCGCGCCATCCTCCAGGCCTCCAGAGAGGGTGACCACCTTCATCACCGAGCCCGGTTCGTACAGCCCGCTCACGATCGGGTCGGTGAACAGCTTGGGATCGGTGGCGCCGAAGTTGTTGGCGTCGAAGGTGGGGTAATCGGCCCAGGCCACGATGTTGCCGGTGCTGGGCTCCATGATGATGACGGAGCCCGACTCGGCGCCCGTCTTCTTGACGCCCTCCGCCAGCGCCTTCTCGGCGAAGAACTGGACCTGGCTGTCGAGCCCCAGCTGCAGGCTGGTGCCGTCCTTGGGCAGGACCTTTTGCACGTCGCTGAGGACGATGGTCTCGTTGGCCCCCGTCTTCAGCGTCGACTCGTAGCCGTCGCGGCCCCTGAGCATGGTGTCGTAGTACTGCTCCAGTCCGTACTGGCCCCCTCCCGAGTCGTTGACAAAGCCCAGCAGGTTCCCCGCCAGCGACTGGGAGACGGCCGGGTTGTTGGGGTCGGCATCGGCAAGGTAGCTGCGCCTGGAGTCGTCCTCCAGGGCGATGCCGGGAAGGTGCAGCGCGGCGATCCTGTCGGCGGTGTCCTTGGCCACCTTCTTCTTCAAATATTCGAACTTGAGCGGCATCGAGAGCTGCTTGAGTATGTCCGGCGCGCTCACACCGAGCAGCGGCGACAGAGCGCTGGCGACGTGGGGCCTGGCCGACTGGACGATCAGCGAGGGGTCGGCGACGACGTTGGCGACCGGTGTGTCGCTCGCCAGCAGCTGGCCGTTGCGGTCGAAAATCCGCCCCCGCTGCGCCGGCAGCTTGAAGGTAACCTGGTGCTGCCGGGCGGCCAGGAGGCTGATCTTCTGGTGCTCGACCAGCTGCCAGTAGACGAGCTTTCCGATCAGGACGCTGGCCAGGACGCCAGCGACCGCCATCAGCCAGAACACGCGCAACCGGCCTCGGTTCTCGCTCACCGGCTCAGTCGCCTCCCTTTGGCGATCGATCCGTCTTCATCTTCCCCATCCCCGAGGCGATCAGACGGCCGCCCCGCCGGGCGGTCCGTTGATGGGCTTCATCTGCCCTTGGCCTGGGCCTCGGTCGGACGGCCGAGCGCCAGGGCAAGCTGGTCCAGCCAGGAGTGGCCGGCGCCGCTGTTGCCGTTGTTCTCTGGCCTGGCAAGCGCCACCGGCGATGTCGAACCGGGCAGGTACTGCCACTGGCTGGAGCGGACCATACCGAGCTTGGCGGCATCCCCGTCGATCTGGCCGGCGGACGTGGCCATCGAGATCTGGTAACGGATCTGCTGCTGCTGCGCCATCAGGTCGGCCTGTTGCTGCTTGAGGTTGGCGATCTGGTAGCTGGCCTGGGTGGCGGCGGCGGTCTCGGCGACATATGCGATCGCGAATACAGAAACCATACCGATCCAGAGCACGATCCAGCGAAACGTCGCCGGCCGGTTGCGGCGGACGCGCGACGATCGCCCCAGGCCGGCTTTGGCCGAGGGCTTCCCGGCGCCGGCCGTGCTTGACTGGCCGAGCTTCCGGGTCTGGGCGGTATTCATTCTTAGTGCGATCATTTCTGCTTCGTTGGCTGTGACTCGTAGGGGAGTTTGATGGCACCCCTCAGCCGGGCGGAGCGAGATCGAGGGTTAGCCTCGACCTCGTCCTTGCCCGGCCTTTGGGGATGGGGGGGATGGATGATGACGCTTGCCTGGTGGGGCCCACATGTGCACACCGGTTGGTGGGGCGGACAGATGCAATCCTTTGCTGCGACGTTGAGGAAGTCCTTTACTGCTTTGTCCTCCAGGGAGTGAAAGGCGACGACCCCTAACCGGCCACCTGGCTTCAGGCGCTTGACGATCTGCTCCAGCCCAGTTCGTAGTGAATCCAACTCGTCGTTGACCTCGATCCGAATCGCTTGGAAGGTCTTGGTCGCCGGGTCGATTCGTCGCGGCCAGTGGCGGCGGGGGATCACGCCGCCGATCAGCTGCGCCAGCTCTTTGGTGGTCGTGAACCTGGCTCGGCGCCGGCGACGGACGATCGCGGCTGAGATCGGGCCCGCCCATGGCTCGTCGCCGAGCTCGCGGATGAGGTCCTTGAGCCGGCGCTCGGGATAGCTGTTGACGACATCGGCGGCGGTCAGCCTCGAGGCGGGGTCCATTCGCATGTCCAGCGGACCATCGCCGCTGAAGCTGAAGCCGCGAGTGCGGTCGTCCAGCTGGAAGGAGGAGAGTCCGAGGTCGAGGAAGGCGCCATCCAGAGGCGCCTCCCCCATTCCCAGCGCCTCGATAGGGTCGCTGGAATCCGCAAAGTTCCCGGGCACGAAGTGAAAGGCGTGGCCGAATTCGGCTTTCAGCGCCTCGGCGCGGCCAAGGGCCTCGGGATCGAGGTCCATGGCCAGGAGGACACCGCCCGGCAAGATCCGCTTGAGGATCTCGCGTGAGTGCCCTCCGCCTCCGAATGTGCCGTCGAAAAAGACGGCGCCCGGGGTGGGCTGGAGGATCGATATTGCTTCTTCTAAAAGTACAGGGACGTGCTTCGGGCCTGCTGGCCCGGACGAGTCAGCTGCTGGCGTTGCGGTGTCGTACCACCTCGTCGGTTAGCTCGGTGAAGTTGTCGGTGGCGGCCTCGAGCGCCTGCCAGCGACCTTCACTCCAGATCTCGACGACGTTGTTGACGCCCACCACCATGGCGTTGCCCTCGATCCCGGCGGTCTGACGAAGCCCGGCTGGGATCAAGGCCCTGCCCTGGCCGTCGAACTCGATCTCGTGGGCCTCCGAGAAGAGACGCCTGATCAGGTTGCGCTCGGTGGCCTCGGTCGCCGCGCTGACGCGGTACTGCTCGGTCACCCGATCCCACTCCGCCGGCGGATAGACCCGCAGGCAGTTCTCGGGAGAGATCGTGACCACCGAGCCCCCGGGCAGCTGCTCGCGGAACTTGGCCGGGAGGGCCAACCGCCCCTTGGCGTCGAGACTGCGACTGTGCTTGCCGAGGAACATCCGATCATTTCCATCCTTGTTGGTGAAGCCGCAGGGGCGAAAAGTGGGGACTCATCCTGGGAGGGACGTTGGAGGGATTGGAGAATCCCCACTTTTCACCACCTGCTACCACTTCGCCGGGAACCGTAGCACCGGGCCCCCCAGGTGTCAATACAAAAACGCAATATCTAGCGCGGGCCCCGAGGACAGATTTGGCTCGAAACCCCAGATCTGGTAGTTATGGCGCCAACAAGGCCCAGATGTGGTGCTCGAGCAAAGTGGGGATTTATCGCGCGAAAACGGTCTTCTTGTGCCCAATCTGGGATGTTTAGGCTCGCGTCCCCAGGCGCAGCCAACGGAGTCGCACCCGACCGGGCGGCCTTCGTCCCCTCTTTTCATGCTCCGGCCGCGCTCGCAGTCGCACCGTCTATAAAACTGGCGAGCCGGCAATAAGCCGAGTTCTGTGCCCCGGGACCTCACGGTCATCGGGGCGGTGACCATCTATCTACGACGCCGGTTGCCCGGCGCCTCTAGCGACCTACCCGAGGGCTGGACGAGCAGCCTCAACGCCCTCTATCAGGTCTTGCTCCGAGTGGGGTTTACCTGGCCGGCCGGTCTCCCGGCCGCCGGTGGGCTCTTACCTCCACCATTTCACCTTCGCCGCAGTTGGATCTGCGGCTGTGTATTTTCTGTGGCACTTTCCCTGGGCTCGCGCCCGCCGGGTGTTACCCGGCACTCTGCTCTGTGGAGCTCGGACTTTCCTCGCCGGGATTGCTCCCGCCGCGGTCACCTCGCCGACTCGCCGGAAATAGTCTAAAGGAGCGAATGTGATATTCAAAAAGGCGCGATTGCCATCCCTACCGGAGCGAGATCAGGGGGACCAGGGCCGCCAGTACAGGCACCACTCCGAAGCTAGGCCGTGGCGGCGACGAAGCCAGGCTGACGTTTGCCATCAAGCGCTTCGTTGACCAGGCGGTCCGCCTCCTTGTTCTGCTCCCGGCGGACGTGCTGGAAGGTGACCAGGGCGAATCGCGAGCGAAGCTCCTGGACGCGAGCGTGGAGCGGCTTCATGTCCTCGGATTTGACCTTGTAGTTGCCGTTCAGCTGCTCCACCACCAGCTGGCTGTCCAGCAGGCAGCTCACGCTCGAGGCCTCCAGCCGCTGGGCCTCCTCCAGCCCCCGGATGATGGCCCGGTACTCGGCCACGTTGTTGCTGGCGACGCCGATGGTCTCGCCGATCTCCCCCAGCAGCTCGGCCTGGCCTGCCGCCTCCACCTCGATGACGACGCCGATGGCCGCCGGTCCGGGGTTGCCCCGGGCACCACCGTCTGTGTGCAGCACCAGGTGGCTCAAGGGCGGACGCGCCCGGCGGCGGCCGGGACATCCACCCGCCAGGTGCGGTAGCGACGACCACGCTCCGTGGTCTCGTCGCTTACCGCGGCGAAACCCTTCGCACAAATCCAGTCCTCCACCATGGCGGCGTCCTGGACCGGCTGCAGTACCAGCCAGCGCGGCAGCCAGGGGCTCGACTCCAACATCGCAACCAGGTTGCGTCCGCCGAGGCCGGCGATGACCGCGATATCGACCTCGCCCTGTCGCAGCGCCGCCAGGCCCTCGCCACGCCGGGTCGCCACAGGGATGCCACGCCTGGCCATGTCCCGACGAAGCGACTCAACCCGCCCGGGGGTGCGCTCGGTCGCCAGCACCCGCTGGCCCCGCGCCGCCACCGCCGCCGCCAGCGCCCCGTGGCCGCTGCCGATATCGGCGACGGCTCCGTACGCCGGGACCAGGTCGAGAACGCCGCGGAGCCTGGCCGACAGCCTCATTGATCCTTGGGCGCGTCCTTCTCGGTCAGCGGATGGAAGCCGATATGGTGACTGGCCTGCTCGTGCTGCTGCACCATCGCCGGGGTCAGGTTCACGGCGCCGTACTGCTGCTCGAAATGCGCCAGGTTCTCCGTCAGCACGCCGACCAGCAGCTTGAGGTGAGTCGCGCTCATTCCCACGCGAGCCACCACGCGGCTCATCCCCAGCTGGGGGGTTACCTGGGCGAAATCGAGAGTGAACCCGACCGGCGAGTGAGAGACGAAGGCCTGGTCGGAGTACAACACCTCGAAGCGCTGCTCCGGGATCTGGACCTGGATCTGGCCTCCGACCGGCAGGTCTGGGGTGGGCGCGGTCTCGGTTTCGGTTTCGGGCATGCGCTGTCCTCCTGGTTGCGGCGTCGACGCTTAGAGTACCGGCACGGCAGCGACATAATCCCCCGCGATGAGAGAAGAGTTGCTTCCCCACCGGGCTTGGTACTCGATCACCCGTCCCGATGGGTTCATCGCCGGCAGCGAGCTACTCACTGTGGAGCGGACCGGGGCCGCCTGGCATATCGAGAGCGAGCTCAAGACGACCTGGCCGGAGGAGATAGCCACCACCATCGACTGGGAGCTTGACCATCGACTGGTCACCCGGCTGCTGCGGATCCACAGTCATGAGCGCTTCTCAGGCGACCATGAGCTGGAGCTGACGGTTACCGGCAACGGGCTGCTGGCGCACCGGGTGGCCCCCGACGGCCCAACCCAGGTGGAGCTTGGTTGGGGGCCGCATGCGGAGCTGGATCACCTTTCGGCGGCGTTCGCGACCGTTGTCGTGGAGCGCCTTGACCTGATCCCGGGGAACGCGCTCGAGATCGACGCCGTCCAGTTGGGAACTGCCGACCTGGTGCCCGCGATCGTACCCGTCGTCGTCTCCGCCGCAGCCGCCACCGGCATCGACTGGACGGTCGTCGCCACGGGTCATTCCACGCGGATCACGACCGCCGCGGCCGGGGCGATCGCGGCCTACGGCGAGCTGCTGGCGCTCGACCGGCTCGAGGTCTCGAGGTAGCCCAAGGCAGGCGGGTAGTTGTCCTGGAGCTCCGCCCGGGTGATCCCGTTCTGGCGGATCAACCGGCTGTAGAGCTCGGAGCTGGGCCGCGGCAGGCGCGACTGGGTGGCGAAGTCGACCTCGACCAAGCCAAACCGCATGCCGTACCCCTCGGACCACTCGAAGTTGTCCATCGAGGACCAGTGCATATAGCCGCGCAGGTCAGCACCGGCGTTAATTGCGCGCGCCGACTCCGCCAGGTGAGCGACCAGCGCCGGCGCCCTGAAGGAGTCCCGGGCGTCGGCCACTCCGTTCTCGGTGATGTAGAGCGGCTTCCGATACCGCGCCGCAAGCTCCAGCAGGAGCTTGTGGATCCCCAGCGGGTAAATCTCCATGGCGAAATCCGACACCGGGCTCCCGGGGCGAGAGAAGGTCCGCGAGAACAGGTTTCTGGCCGCGGTTGGATCGAAGGCGACCATGTCCCGGCTGTAGTAGTTGAGCCCGATCCAGTCCAGAGTGCCGGCCGCCTCTGGGATTCGTGCCGGTCTTGCCAGCGGCCATCCCGCGCGCCCGTCGGTGCACGCCCGCAGGATCCAATGGTTGAAGCCGGCTTCGGGCAGAGCCGACGCCGCCCGGTCCAGCGGGTGCCAGCGCCGCCACGGCTCGAACACCCTCATGTGCTGGGCGATGCCGACTTTCGCGGAGCCGCCGTGAGGCCCACTCTTCAACTCGGCGTAGCCGGCCGCGTGGGCGCGGACCATGTTTCGCATTACCCGCACAGCGGCGGCGAAATCGCGTCGCTGCGGCGGCCACAAGCCCAACACGTATGACTGGTACGCGTAAACGTTGGGCTCGTTGAAGGTGGTCCAGGTATCGACCAGGTCGCCGTACTCGGCGGCGCACAGGCGCGCCAGCTGCCGGAAGTCCTCGATCGCGCTCACGTTCTCCCATCCGCCCGACAGTGTCAGCCAGAGCGGATTGGTGAAGTGGTGCAGCGTGACCAGCGGAGCCATCTCCAGGCCGCGCAGGGTCTCGAGCACGTCGCGGTAGTGGGCCACCGCCTCGGGATTGACGACCCCCCGCTCAGGGAAAAGCCGGCTCCACTCGATCGAGAGCCGATGGGCGTTGTGGCCCATCCCCTTGAGCATCTCGAAGTCCTGGCGGTAGCGCACGTAGTGGTCGCACGCCGGGTCACTGCGATCCCCGTTCTTGATCTTGCCGGGCAGCTGCTCCCACTCCCACCAGTCGTTGTTGTGGTTGCCGCCCTCCACCTGGTGCGCGGCGGTGGCCGCCCCCCACAGGAAGCCTTCCGGGAAGCGGTAGGCGAGATCCCCTGGCAATGGGGGCTGGGTCAGACGGCGACCAGGGACGACGCCACCGACCTGAGGCTCTCGAGAGCATCGCGGGCCGAGCCGTTGTCGATCGCCGCCTGGGCCTGGGAGATGGCTGCGGCGACGTCGTCGGCCAGGCCCGCAGCCACCAGGCCGGCGGCGGCATTGAGCACCACCACGTCGCGCTGGGGACCCGACTTTCCCTCCAGCACCGAGATCACGATCTCGGCATTGTGGGGCGCGTCGCCACCCTTGAGATCGCCTGCTGCCGCCCGGGCCAGGCCCAACGAGGTGGAGTCGAGGCGGAGCTCCCGGATGCTGTCTTCTCGCAGCTCGTAGACGTGCGCCGGGGCCACCGTGCTCAGCTCATCGAGGCCGTCTTCGCTGTGGAAGACGAGGGCCCGCTCGTGGCCAAGCCGCTGGAGCACCTGGACCATCTTCTCCGCCACCTCGAGGCTGCCCGCGCCCAGCGCCTGCCGCCGCACCCGGGCCGGGTTGGCCAACGGGCCCAGGAAGTTGAAGACGGTGCGGACTCCAAGCTCGCTGCGAGGCTTGGCCGCGTGGCGCATCGCGGGATGGAAGGTGGGCGCGAAGAGGAACGCGATACCGGTCCTCTCCAGGCATTCCTGGATGGCGGGCGCGGGCAATGTCACCGGAACGCCGAGCGCTTCAAAGACGTCGGCGCTGCCGCACTGGCTGCTGGCGGCGCGGTTGCCGTGCTTGGCCACTGTCGCCCCGGCTCCCCTGACTACCAGCGCCGCGGCTGTCGAGATGTTGAAGGTGCCGGCGCCGTCGCCGCCGGTCCCGCAGGTGTCGACGGCGCCCGCCGGGGCCTCGATCGCGGTGGCGTGGTCGCGCATCGAGCTGACCATGCCGACGATCTCATCTACGCTCTCGCCCTTCATCCGCAGCGCGACCAGGAAGCCGGCCACCTGGACGTCGGTCGCCTCGCCGTTCATGATCTCGTCCATCGCGGCGGTCGCCTGCTCGCGATCGAGATCGACCGACGCCACCAGCTGCTGGATCGCCTCCCGGATCATTGCCAGACTCTACGTTAAGATCCGCGCATGCCGCGACGAGGTGAGGGCATCTTCAGCTACCCGCCGGCGGCGGGCGACCTCGAGCCATTCCGGCTCGGCTCGGGCGACCGTGGCGTCCTGCTGATACACGGATTCTGCGGCACCCCCCCGGAGATGAGAGGGCTCGGCGAGCACCTGGCGCAGAAAGGCTTCCGCGTCCATGGCGCGCTGCTGGCGGGCTGCGGCACGACCCCTGAGGATCTTGCCGCCACCAGCTGGACCGACTGGATCGCCAGCGCCCAGGCGCAGCTCGACGAGCTCAAGCGGGAGTGCCGCCAGGTCCTCGTCGCCGGCCAGTCGATGGGCGGCGCCATGAGCCTGATCCTGGCCGCCCGCAACCCCGACGTGGTCGCGCTGGCGACCTGCGCGGCCCTGGTGGACCTGGGCTGGTGGACCGAGCTACAGCTGTTTTTGGGCCGCTACCTGCTGAAATGGCACTACCCCGACCGCGACAACGTCGACCTGTGGGACAAGCAGGCGGTGCGGCAGCTGCGCACCTACAACCGGCGCGCGATGAAATCGCACATCGACCTGGTCCACCTCTACCGGCAGGCGCTCCAGGAGGCTCACGACATCAAAGTCCCGGCGCTGATCATGCACGGCATGCGAGATAAAACCGTGCCTCCTGGCAACGCCCAGATGATCGCCGCCGCCATCGGCCCCACCGCCACGGTTCGGTATTTCGAACGCAGCGGCCACGCCATGACCGTCGACGTCGACCACGACGAGATCTACCAGCTGATCGCCGAGTTCTTCGACAAGGCAGGGCGGGCGGCGCCCTCCAAGGCCCTGGAGCCGTCGGCGGCCGGCGGCTAACTCCCGGCTACGGCAGCGCCGGGCCCAGGTGCGGGTAGACGACCGGGCCCCCTCCGAGCGCCTGGATACCGAACAGGATGAGGGCGATCACGCCCCCGAACACGAAAAGCAGCAGACAGGCGATCTTCATCGCGGCTTCTGTGTCGCTTCGCTACTCCGGCCAGGGAGCGACGATATGCCCCGGGAGCCAGCCCTGGTAGCCGTTGGCCTCCTGCCGGACTTTGAGGTTGCCGCCCACACTCTCCAGGACGTGCAGCTTCTGTCCTGGCCGGACTACCGCACCTGTCGTCTGCTCGCCGTCGGGGCCGCTCCTCAAGTCGAAGCCCGTGTTCCAGGACGGAATCAGGGTGCCGGCCTTGCCGGGTGGTACGCGACGGCTGTCCTCGACGACCTCGAACTGCGGCATCGTCGCGAAGTTTAGTGGCTCTGAGGTCGACGGATGGGCGGATCCGTCGCCGTCGACATGGGACAGGTCAGCCGGAAACCGCATTCCCAGCAGGGACGGTCCGCATGACCCTCGCCGACATCGAAGAGGTTCGCCGCGATACCACGCGCTGCTGCGATCAGCTCGGCCGCAGCGGTTTTCAGGTCCGCGACGGTGTCAGCCACCGGGATCTCGCGGTCGTCTCTCAGGTCGATGATGAAGAGAGCCACCTTTTCCGGGGTCAGCCCCAGCAGCTCAGGCGCCGCCAGCGCGTACGTTCGCAGCTGCCAGGCGTCCGCTCGTCTCTCGATCGCGTGCGGCGGGACCGTCTTGAAGTCGAGGATGGCAACGCCCCGCTGGTACCGCGCCACGCGATCAACCCGCAGCGATAGCCGCACGCTGAAGGCCCCATCGGAGAGCAGGTGCCGAACCGGCTGCTCCAGGAACAGCGTGTGGCGGCGGGGCCACGGGCCCTCGGCGTAGGCACTGAGCCCGGGGCGGAGCCGTTCAACTCCGCGCGCGAGGGCTGCTTGGGGGAGCCGCTGGTTGACGCACTCCTGGGCGACGGCGGCGAGCAGAGCCGCCGCCGAAGGCCTCTTGCCACCGTCCACGCCGCGCTGCCAGTGCGATATAGCGCGGTGCACAGCCAGCCCGAGCTCGCGGTCGATCGCCGGCGTCAGGGGGGCGACAGCCACGGTCGCAGGCGCCCGCCGCCAGTCCGGTGCGACCGCCGGCTCGGCGCTGCCGTCCACGTGCAGGTATCGATATTTGAGGGGGCAGGAGCCGTACAGGCTGAGGGCGCTGAAAGAGAGGTCGAGCGGCTCCCCCACCCTCAGCAGGGAACCACCGGCTCGGTCAGCCGACGCTGGCGACCTGGGCGTTGATCTGGTCGCTGGGGGCGAAACCGTAATTGACAGCGCCCACGGTCCCGTCGGCCGCCAGCACCACCGTCGACGGCAGGCTGAGGACCCCGAATCGGCGGACCAGCGCCGGCTCCTTGGCGGCGTCCAGCTCGACTACACGCAGGTCCCCGTTGTGGCTGCCGCTGACCACCGCCAGGGCCGGCTTCTGCCGGTGGTGACACACGCTGCAGTGCTCGCCGGTGAAGAACAGGACAGTGGTCTTACCCTGGCTCAACTCTGGCGTCCGCATCCGGTCGACACGCCTCCACCGCCGGTAGCGGGCACCAGCCGCCACGGCCACCCAGAGCAGGCCGAGCGCGACGAGTAAGAGCGCCAGCAGCGCCAGCCGCTCACCCATGGTCAGGCTGACGCGTCACCCCGGTGAGGGATGAGGTGGAGGCGGTCCAGCTGGAAGTACATCTGGCAGCCGACGCAGAAGTCGAAGGCGAAGTTGACAAAAGCCAGCAGGATGACTATCCAGACCAGCACCCAGCCGGCCTCGGCGGCACCTGCCAGGAAGGTCAGCGTCGCCAGGATCAGGAACGCCCCGCCGACCCCCTGCGCGAACTGGTGAGGGGTGGCGTCCTCCTGGACCACGTTGGGCTTCACAAGGCCGCGCGGTTTGAGGGCGCTCAGATAGAACCTCTTGAAGAGGGCGAGGTTGGGGTTGGCCAGCCCGGCGAGCATGATCACCCCGACGATCGTCGACAGCACCCACGCATTGCGCAGCTGAAGCACGTAACCGAGGGCGAACGCCAACACGTTCAACCCCATGATGAAGACCTGCCCCACCTTGAGAACGCTCCGGTCAAACGGCTGTACCGCCACTGAATCCTCCTTGCCCTACTCACGATCTGAAATCCCTATCGGATGAGTAGGAATTTTATAACGGATCGACGCGGCTCCGGATTCCAATCCCTCAGGCCGGGTCGCGAACCTCAACCACGATCTCAGCCGCCGGCACCATCCTCTCGGCCCTCGTTCCCGCCGCGTAGACACGCACGCCCTTGGCCTGCGCCGTTCCGAACTCCCAGCCCCGCTCGTAGAGAGCGCGCGCCGTAGCCAGGTCGGCGGCATCCTCCGTTGTCGTCCCGTCGCTGAAGCTCAGGCTCTGCCGGCTCGCGGAGGCATAGCCGAGCCGGACCTCGGTGGCGCTCTGGCGGAGATAGCGATAGCCCTCCAGCGTCCCGGGCCCGCCGATGTCGACCGCCCCCGACACCACCTCCTCGAGGCCGGGCAGATGCCCCGCGGCCACTTCGGCGCGAACCGCCTGCCGCTGCCTGAGCTGCGCCTGCCGCTCGCGACGGCGGAGCTCGGTGCGCAGCTCCTCGACCTCGCTGCGGATGGCGGCCAGCTGGTCCTGGAGCGGCCTCGCCCGCGCCTCCAGGTCGGTGATCGACGAGCGCAGCTGGTCGTCGCTCGGTTCAGTGGCGGCCGTGTCGGGGCGGTCGCTCAGCTTCGCCCTCCGCGGATCACGAGGAGGCCTTGCTCTCGGTGAGGGCGGCCAGCTTCTTCTCGTCTCGCAGCGCGCGGCGCTTGAGGATGATGCCGTAGACGATGCTGCCGGTGATGAACAGGGTGCTGGGGAGCAGGTGCGCCGGCGTGATCGTCATGTAGGGGCCGATCTGCCGATCCAGGTGGTAGCCGATCAGCAGGAACATGCCCGCCCAGATCGCTGCGGCCGCCGTCACCGACGCCAGGAAGACGCCGTAGCTGACCCCGAACACGCCGGAGAAGACCGAAATCACCATCCGCAGACCCGGGATCTGTCGCCCCAACACGATCACCAGCGGTCCGTGCTTGACGAACCAGCGCTCGACCATCGCCAAGCGCGCCTGCTTGATGTGCATGTAGGGACCGTACTTCTGCACGAAGGGCTGACCGAAGCGGCGCGCCAGCCAGTAGAGGACGCTGGAACCCGCCATCGAGCCGAGCACGATCGACAAAAACGCGGAGATCACCCCGAGCCGGTGGTGAGCGATCTGGTGCCCGGCGTACATGATGAAGACGTCGCCGGGTAGCGGCAGGGGCACGCCGATCTCCTCCAGCGCGATGACGGTGAAGACGGCGATCGATTTGTGGGCCACCACCAGCGCTACCGTCCAGCGCACGCCCGGGCCCGCCTTGTCGATATAGGGCCGCAAACCACCGGTGGCGCCCACCCTCAGGAAGCCCATGTTCAGAGTCTAGGCGGGGGCAATCCCGCGCGAAACTACCTGAGTGGTAAAGAGTTGCCGAGCCGAGTTGCCTAGCCGAGCGGGTTGGGGACCCCGATCACGCGCAGCCGCTTGTCCAGGGAGCGCAGGGCGAAAGCGTTGACCTCGTCCTGGGTGTAGCCGAACATGGTGGGGTCGGAATCCTCCAGCAGGGTCATCGACAGGGGCAGTGTCTGCATCAGCTGGTCGGTGACCACCGGCACCCATTTGGGGTCCTGGTGGACGGCGTCGTAGAGGAACTTGGTCCCAAACGTGATGTGGCGCGACTCGTCGCGCATGATCGCGGTGAACCCGGCGCGGAAACCGGGAAAGAGGTTCTGCTTACGGCTGTAGTCGAGGTTGAAGCGCTGCCCTGTCAGTGCCAAAAAGCCTTCGATGACGATGTGGTAGACGGTCACGCCGCGGACCAGGAGCTCGTAGTTTTCGGGGTCTTTGCGCATGTCGTCGGCGATCTTGGCGAGGGTCCCGAAGAAGATGTCGTCGTAGGCCCGGTAGACGTGCGGCTTCTCGTCGAAGATGCGGGTGTGGAGGTCCTTGCCCTCGACGCCGACGACCTTGGTGTAGTAGTCGTCGAAGAAGACCATGTGGCGGGCCTCGTCCACCACCTGGGTGGTGAGGAAGAGCTTCTGCTCGGTCTCGGGCGCGGCGATCACGAAGGGCAGCAGGTCGACCGTCACCTGGTGCTCGCCGATCCAGAACGAGGCGTTGGTTTTGCGGGTCTGCTCCAGCTGCTCCTCCGAGTACTCCGCCTCGAGACGGTCGAAGTCGAGCTTGTCCTGGGTGTAGTCGATGTCCTGGGTCTTCCATTGCTGGCGCTCCCAGCGTAGGTACAGCTCGCGGTAGGACGGCAGCCGCTCCAGGCCGTCATCGAGCAGGACCAGAACGTCGTCGATGTGGGTATTGGCCAGCTGGGTCAGCGAGGCCCTCTCGATGTCAGCGATAGCTGTCGCCATGCCTACCTCCGCGATTGGTGTGGCGTCAAGATATCACGATTTTCTGACGAGGGCGTCAGAAAAATTCGAGGCCCAGAGGCGGCGCCAGGAGGCGGCGATTGTCGGTCAAATGTCGGCGAGAGGACTCGAACCTCCACCCCTTGCGGGACCAGCTCCTAAAGCTGGCGTGTCTACCGGTTTCACCACGCCGACACCGTGCCGCGATTCTAGGAGGCCGGGGCCGGCGCCGGTGTTAGCCTCAGTTCCGAAGTCATGACCGAAGCTCCAAAGCAGATCGCCGTTTGCGGCGACGGCGATACCGGCACCCCGCATGCCGAGGCGGCGCGCACAGCGGGAAGGCTGATCGCGGAGGCTGGAGCGGTCCTCCTGACGGGCGGCATGACCGGTGTCATGCAAGCCGCCAGCGAGGCCGCCCGCGCCGCCGGGGGCATGGTCGCCGCGGTGCTCCCCGGCGCCGACGCCGGGTCGGCTATGGCCCCCGCCCAGGTACGCATCGCCACCGGGGCCGGCGAGGCCCGCAATGTCATCCTGGTCCGCTCGGCCGACGCCGTGGTGGCGATCGGGGGAGCCTACGGCACCCTCTCGGAGATCGCCGTGGCGCGCAAGCTCGGGATCCCGGTGTTCGGCTATCGGACCTGGGAGGCGACCAGCCCCGGCGGGATTGAGCCGCTGGTGGAGGCCTGCGAGACCATCGAGGATGCCGTCGCCGGCGCCCTGACAGCCGGCTGATGCGTGGCATCGATCGCGACAGCGATACCGGCCGGCGGCTGACCGCCGCCGGGCTGGTCGTCGGCAGCGCTTTCTCGGCCCAGCTCGGCGCCGCCTATGCGGTCAGCCTGATCCAGTCCTCGACGCCGGCGATGGCGGCCATGCTCCGAAACCTGGTCGGCGCCACCGTCCTCGTCGGCCTGCTACTGCTACGCCGCGGCTCGCTGCGAGGGCTGGATCTGAAACCGGCGCTGGCTCTCGGTCTGATCCTGGGAGTGATGAACACCAGCTTCTACGCAGCCATCGCCAGGCTGCCCCTGGGGGACGCCGTTGCGGTCGAGTTCGCGGGACCGATCGCCGTGGCCGCGATCACGTCATCGGTACGACGCGAGCTGCTCTGGGTGGCGCTCGCCGCCGCCGGGGTGCTGGCGATCTCACATCCCGGCCCCGACCATCTCAGCTACGCCGGGCTGGCCTTCGTCCTGCTGGCGGGCGCCTGCTGGGGCGCCTACATCCTGGTCGGCCGGCGGGTCGCCGTCGGGGGACGGCGTTCGGACACCCTGGCCCTGGCGATGGTCGGCAGCGCGGCCGTGCTGGTCGTCCCGGCGCTGCTGCAGGCGGCGCCTCTCCTGGGCCGTCCGGGCTTTCTGGCACTGGGCGTCGGTGTCGGCGTGCTCAGCTCGGCCATCCCCTACAGCGTCGAGCTGATCGCGATGGAGCGGGTGCCGCCCACCGTCTTCGGGGTTCTCCTCAGCCTGCAGCCGTTCATGGCGGCGGTGATGGGCCTGCTGGTGCTGGGCCAGCACGTCTCGGCCCTTGAGGCGATCGGTCTGCTGCTGGTGATCGCGGCCTCGGTCGGGGTCACCCTCGGCGGCCGGGACCCTTCGGTCGCCACCGAGCCCGTCGCCGCCTAGCCAGCGCACCGCCAGACCAACCCGCGGCCACGGCCCCCCGATGTCGCCAGGCAGCCTCCTTGACATCTCTTTACTGATTTGATTGAATGACCAAACAATGTTGATTGATCGCCCAACCAAACGCCCAACCAAATGACCCAGTCACCTGCTGCCGCCATGGTCACACCCTCCCCCGCCGCCCAGGAGCGGATCCGCCACATCATCGAGGCGGCCGCCGCCGTCCTCGCCCGCGAGGGCTACGCAGGCACCTCGATGAAGGACATCGCCCGGGAGGCCGGCGTGGCCCAGGGCTTGATCCACTACTACTTCGGGTCCAAGGAGGACCTGGTTCTAGCCGTTGTCCGCCAGGCCTGCGCAGAGATGCTCGAGGAGACGCGGCGCAGCTTCAGCGAAGCCGAGGGTCACCCGCTGACGCGCGCCTGGGCGGGGCTGCAGGCGGCCGAACGGCGCAGCGCCGAGCGTCCCGAGCTGTTCCGGCTGCTCATAGAGATGGTCCCGCTCTCCCACAACAACCCCGCGGTGCGCAGCCAGATGGAGGAGCTGTACGCCAACCTCGTCGACGAGGTGACCGACATGGGCGACGAGCTGAACCAGCAGCTGCCAACTCCACTGCCGATCCCTGTCAGGGACCTCGCCGGGGTCATCATTGCCGTCATCGACGGGCTCGCGATCCGAAGCGAGGTCGATCCGCAGGCCGACATGGCGGCGCTCTTCCGCGCCCTCGGCTTCCTTCTCCTCTCCTCGATGACCGCCAGCTACGCGGTGGCGGGGCTGCCGCTGCCCCCCGTGGACCAGCTCTTCGAGCTCCTCGGCATGAACGCTCCGGGTGACTGGCCGCCCGGCGACGTCGCGCCAGCGCCCTGATGCTGTTCCGCAAAGTCGGCGAGTTTGCGGCGCGTCACAAGTACGCGATCGTCGGTTTCTGGCTGGCGATCGCCGTGGTCCTCAACGTCGTTATCCCCCAGCTCGAGGACGTGATCAAGCGCGACGCCACCCCGTTCCTGCCGGCCAACGCCGAGGTCATGCACGCCTACAGCGTCATGAGCCATGAATTCAGCGGCGCCAACGCGCAAGGCTTCGCGATCGCGGTCCTCGAGAACAGCCACGGTCTCACTGACCCCGACCGCGCCTTCTACGCCACCGCCGTCGATCGCATCAGCCGGGGCGGCAGCCGGGTGGTCTTCGTCCAGGACTACCTCGCCCATCCAGAGTTCAAGGACGCCGTTCAGAGCAAGGACGGCAGGGCACTGTACATCCCCGTTGGGCTGCGGGCGCCGGTGTCCAGCCCGGGCGCCGACGAGGACGCGTTCTGGCTGCGAGACCAGCTCAAGAACGGCCGGCCGGCGGACCTCAGCGCCTACATCACCGGCGACACCGCGATCATCGCCGACTACCAGAAGAGCATCAACGACAGCATCAGCCGGACGACCATCATCACCCTGCTGCTGCTGATCGTGATCCTGCTGACGATCTATCGATCGCCGGTGACGCCGCTGATCCCGCTGACCACTATCGGCATCGCCTTCATGGTGGTCCGCCCGGTGGTTGCCTTCCTCGGGCTCCACGTGATCCACGTCGCGGCCTTCACCGAGACCTTCATCCTGGCGCTGACCTTCGGGGCGGGCACCGATTACTGCATCTTCCTGATCAGCCGCTTCAAGGAGCAGATGGCCCGAGGCGACCAGCAGATCGAAGCCATCGCCACCACCTCTCACCGCGTGGGTGAGGCGATCACCAGCTCTGCCGCGACGGTCATCGTCGGCGGCCTGGCGATGACCCAGGCCAACGTCAGCATCTTCAGCACCACCGGGCCCGCGATCGCCGCCGCCGTCGCCGTCACACTGGTCGCCGGGCTGACGCTCACGCCGGCGCTGATCGCCGTCGGCGGCGAGCGCTTCTTCTGGCCGCAGCGGGTCACCCTCGACAAGCCGAGCCGATTCTGGACCGCTGCGTCGGCGCTGATCGTGCGCCGTCCGCGGCGCGTGCTGCTGGTCGCCCTGGTACCCCTGCTGCTGCTGGCGGCGTTCTACCCCGGCCTTCGCCTGACCTACGACGAGCGGCAGCCGCAGCCGGCCGGGAACGAGAGCATCGCCGGCCTGCGCGCCCTCGACCGCCACTACACCGCCGGCGAGGTCCTCCCCGACTACATCCTGCTGCAGGCCAACCACGACCTCCGCAACGCCAAGGACCTGGCCGCCCTGGACTCCGCCACCAAGGCCCTGGCCCGGGTGCCAGGAGTGACCCAGGTCCGAAGCTTCACGCAGCCCGGTGGGAGCCGCATCCCGCAGGCCTCGATCGCCTACCAGGTCGGCCAGGTCGGCGCCGGCCTGGGCCAGGCCAGCAGCCAGGTCTCGGGGGGCGCCGCCGGCGTCCAGCAGCTGAACCAGGGCGCCAGCCAGCTCGCGACCGGCGCCAAGCAGGCCCAGGCCGCGGTCGATCAGTTCCTCACGGGGCTCGGCCAGGAGAACTCCGGCTTGGGCCAGGCGGCGTCGGGCTCGGCTTCGGCGCTGTCCGGCGCGGCGCAGCTGCGGGACGGCGCCGCCGTGCTGGCAGCCGGGCTCCACTCCGCTCACGCCCAGACGGCGCAGGCGGTAGACGGCCTAGGCATGATCAACACCGCCCTGGTGGGCGACCCGACGTGCCAGCACCTCGACCCTATTTGCCTGACATCGCAGCAGAACCTCGCAACGATCTACATCGCCGAGCGTGACAAGCTCCTGCCCGGGCTGCAGCAGGCCGCCGACGGCGCCGACAGCATCGCCGGCGGCAACGCCGGCCTGGCGGTCGGCCTGGCCCAGCTCCACGACGGTCTGCTCCAGGCGCAATCGGGGATCGTGCAGCTGCAGGACGGGGAGCGAGTGTTCCAGGACAAGCTGGGCCAGCTCAGCGGCGGGGCGTCACAGCTCAGCGGCGGCGTCAGCCAGCTGGCCGGGGGCACCGACCAGCTCAAGTCCGGACTGGACGCGGCCAGCAGCTTCCTCAACAGCGTCAGCCGGCAGGCCGCGGCAGCCGGGATCGACACGTTCTTCGTGCCTCAGGACCACCTCAACGATCCCCAGCTGGCGCTGGCGCGCTACTACTTCCTGTCCAACGACGGCACCACCGCTCGGATCGCGGTCCTCGGCCACGACGACCCCTTCGGCATCTCGGCGATGGACCGGGTGCAGAAGGAGAAGGACGCGGTGCGCGGAGCCCTGGCGGGAAGCGACATCGGCAACGCCCAGGTCATGGCGGCGGGTTTCGCGGCCCAGAATGACAACCTCCGCACCCTCTTCAAACGCGACTTCACAGTCGTCGCCATCGCGGTCCTGCTGGGCGTGCTGATAGTCCTGGTGCTGCTGCTCCGAAGCCTGGTGGCGCCGGTCTACCTGCTGGCGTCGGTTCTGCTCTCGTACGCCGCCGCGATGGGCTTCACCACCTTCTTCTGGCAGGACCTGTTGGGCAAAGGCGCGATCGATTGGACGGTGCCGATCTTCGCCTTCGTGATGCTGGTCGCGGTCGGCGCCGACTACAACATCTTCCTGATGTCGCGCGTCCGCGAAGAGGTGCTGCGCGACCCCGCGAACGGCATCGGCCGGGCGATCCGCCGGACCGGCGCGATCATCACCTCGGCCGGCATCATCTTCGCCGGCACCTTCGCGGCGATGACCACGTCTCCGGTGCTGAACATCGCCGAGACGGGATTCGCAATCACCTTCGGCCTGCTCCTCGACACCTTCATCGTGCGCAGCTTCGTGGTCCCAGCGGTGGCGATCCTGCTGGGTCGCTGGAACTGGTGGCCGCATTTCGGGATGAGCCGCCAGAAGGTCGAGTCGCTGGAGCACACCGGCCAGCCCGAGCCCAGCCGCCGCGGCTCGAGCCCCCGCATCCAGCCCGCGAAGTAGCGCAGCCGCCGGCCGCGCAACCCCCTGGCGCGGCGCCGGTCCGAAGGCTGGTCGGGCCCGGGGTTAGCCCGCTCGAACCGCACGCTGTCGCTGGCGGGGGCGAGATTTCCGGTGGCGGGCCAGGAAGGCCGTGAGGTCGCGGTTGAAGTCGTCCGCCTTCTCGTACATCGGGAGGTGGCCGCAGTGGTCGTAGATCACCACCTCGGCCGCCGGCAACCGCTGCGCCGCGCGGTACGCGTGGCGGACGGGGATGGTGCGATCCTGCCGGCCCCAGACGATCAGCGCCGGCGCCCTGATATTCGGCAGCTCATCCCAGAGCAGCTCACCCTCGGGCGCCAGCAGCATGCTCTGCGCCATCCCCAGGATGTGGTCCTTGTAGCCGGGCTGGGCGTACGCCTCGGCCATCAGGTCGGTCTGCTCGGTTGAAGACAGGGTCGAGTCGTAGTAGGCCCGGCTGTGGGACCACTGGAGCAATTGCCGCTGGCCCAGCAGGGGCCGGATCAGGGTCTTCACCACCGGGTTGGCGGCGATCGACCAGAACCACGGGACGCTGCTGAAGAACCCGGCGGCGTCGACCCCGGTGACAGTGCGGACACGCTCCGGGTGGTCCACCGCCATTCGCAGCGCGATCGCGCCGCCCATCGAGCTACCCACCAGGTGCGCCGAGCCGATCCCAAGCGCGTCCAGGAAGTCGACCAGGAAGCCGGCGTAACCGGGCAGCGAGTACCGCATCGCGGGGATACCGGAGCGGCCGAAGCCGGGGAGGTCGAGCGCGATCACGCGCCACCCCGCCGCCGCCAGCGGCCCGATGTTGCGGACCCACGCCTCGGCGTGGTGGTTGTAGCCGTGGAGCAGGACTACCGGCTCCCCCGTGCCGACGTCGTAGTGGAAGATCCGGCCGCCGGCAACGGAGGCGAAACGCGGCTCGGCAGCCTTCGCGTCGCCCGCGCCGGCGGCGCGGACCTGGCTCATGACTTGGGGGCGGCCTTCCTGGCAGCCGGCTTCTTGGCGGCGGACTTGGCGGCTGTGGACTTGGCGGCTGCGGGCTTCGCGGCAGGCGCCGTCTTGGCCGCGGGTTTCGGAGCGTTGGCCTTCACCGAGGTCTTGACGGTCTCCTTCTCGACCAGGGTGCGCAGCTTCTCAAGCGAGGTCGTCAGGTCCTTGCGCACCTGGCCTTCTGCGGCCTTGCTGGCGATACCGCCGGCGGCCTTGGCCAGCCCGCCGAAGAGGCCGCCACGGTTGCCGCCGATCAGGCTGCCCAGATCGTATGTATTGCTCAGCCGTACGACCGTGCTGTCTCCGCGCGGCGTGAAGGTGTACGTTCCGCCGTTCTCGAAACCGGCAAACGATTTGAAGGTGATCCTTCTGTCCTTGTCCCAGTCGGTGATCTCGATCTGGGACTTGATATCCGGCAGCCCGGTCGTCTTTTTCACAAACTTGAACTGCGATCCCTTTCCATTCAGCTGCTTGGTCAAGGGCTTGTACTCGGTCATCCCCACGATGTACCGGGTGCTGTTCTTGTAGTCGTCGACGAAGCCGAAAACGTCCCCCACGGGACGGTCGATCTCGATGCTGTTCTCGACCGTGTTCGCCATTCGCATCCTCCTCCTGGCTGGGCAGATATCGTATCTCCATGAAGGCCAGGGCCCGGGGCTGCCGCCGGACCGGTATGGCGCGAAGAGGGCGACTCCTAACGCAGTCGCTCGCCCAAGGTGCGAAGGCTTCCCAGGGTCCAGATCGGGTCGGGCTCCTGGGCACCTCCTCGGGGCCCGAGGTCGCGATCCACCGGGCCGGCCTGGTCCGGCTCGGGCTCCTCCGCCACGAGCCCCGCCGGCGCGCCCCTCAGCGCCCGGCGGCTCACATCGCCCGCGCGCCGGAGATGGCGCGCGAGATGACCAGCCGCTGGATCTCCGAGGTGCCTTCGAAGATGGTGTAGATCTTGGAGTCGCGGTGCCAGCGCTCGACTGGGTACTCGCGAACGTAGCCGTAGCCGCCCAGGATCTGGATCGCCTGCTCGGTGACCCAAACCGCCATCTCTCCGGCCTTGAGCTTGGACATCGATCCCTGGCCCTTGTCGAACTCCTGGCCGTTGCGGGCCATCCAGGCGGCGTGCCAGACCAGCAGCCTGGACGCTTCGATCTCGGTGATCATGTCCGCCAGCTTGAAGGCGATCGCCTGGTTCTCGATGATGGCGCGACCGAAGGCGGTGCGCTCGTGGGCATAGTCGAGGGCGAACTCGTAGGCCGCGCGGGCGATGCCGACAGCCTGGGCGCCTACCAACGGACGCGTCATCTCGAAGGTCCGAAGCGCCCCCGACCCCTTGGAGACGTGGCCCTCCTTGGCCTTGGCCAGGCGCGACTCCAGCTTCTCTTCGCCGCCCAGCAGATACTCGCCAGGAATGCGGCAGTCGTCGAGGATGACCTCGGCTGTGTGGGAGGCGCGGATGCCCATCTTCTTGTGCTTGGCGCCCTGGGAGATGCCCTTGGTCCCCTTGGGGACGACGAATGTGGCTTGTCCTTTGGCGCCCAGCTCGGGCTCGACTGCGGCGACCACGACGTGGGTGTCGGCGATGCCGCCGTTGGTGATGAACACCTTGGTGCCGTTGAGCACCCAGTCCGAGCCGTCCCTCTTGGCGATCGTCTTGAGGCTGCGGACATCCGATCCGGCGTTGGGCTCGGTGACGGCGAAGGCTCCCAGCTTGATGTCCTTGGCGGTGCCGTAGCACTCTGGCAGCCACTGCACCACCTGGTCGGGGGTGCCGCTGGCGAAGATGCCGGCGGCGGCCAGGCTGGAGCCCATGATCGAGAGCCCGATGCCGGCGTCACCCCAGAAGAGCTCCTCCTGGGCGATCGGCCCGAGCAGGCCGCTGGCGTCATCGCCGGCGAAGCTCTGCTGCAGGAAGTCCACGGAGTAGAGGCCGATATCGGCGGCCTCCTGGATCAGGGGCCAGGGGGTCTCCTCGCGCTCGTCCCACTCCGCGGCGGCTGGCCGGATCCGCTTCTCAGCGAAGTCGTGGATCCACTGCTTCATCTCCAGCTGCTCAGCGCTCAGTTCAAAGCTGACCATCGGTCCTCCAGGGTGCCTCCCGGGGCGCGCATGGCCCCGGGTCGACACGAATGAGCCGCTTCATGAGCCTAGAAGTGACGGGCCAGTCATGACGCGGTGCGTTGTAGTGCAGAGTAGTCCCATGTGACTGGAAAAGTCAACACGACTCTAGGCACATAATCACGGGTCAAATGCGCCAAAGAACGGTCCAACCATGAGCCAGATCGAGCCCCAGAAGCGTGCCCGCAAGATCTCGATGACCGACCGGGAGCGGGACGCCCACCTGGCTGAGCTCCGCGTCTGCCGAATCGGCACGATCGGGGTCGACGGTGGCCCCCACGTCAGCGCCCTATGGTACTGCTGGGACGGCGCCGCCCTGTGGCTGTACTCACTGATTCGGAGCCAGCGCTGGGTCAACCTGCAGCGCGACCAAAGGGTCTCCGTGGTCATCGACCAGGGTGTCGACTATTTCGAACTGCGCGGCGTCGAGTTCATCGGCGAGGTCGAGTTTGTCGGAGAGCAGCCACGCACCGGCGAACCCAACCCGGAGCTGGAGGAGCCCGAGCGCCTCTTCGCCGAGCGCTACACCGGCGGTGCCTGGCTCGGCTACGACCACCGCCACGCCTGGCTGCGCTTGCGCCCCCGCAAGCAGGTGACCTGGGACTTCCGCAAGCTAGGCGGCACGGAGACCATCTTCAACCCCGATCGATAGCCGCCCCCTCCCCTCCCCACTGAACGCCCAGCTAGGCAGGCGACGGCCCCTGTGGCGTCGATGGCCGGCTTCGGGATTCAACCGGCCCACAGAACACTCTGGCCGCGCAGACCTCAATTGACACTCGATTGAATGACAAGTAGAGGTGCCTCAGGGAGGCGACCGCCGGGCACGCCCGCTGGTGACGTAGCGACGCGACCCTTGTGGCCGGACTGAAGTCAAAGTCCCGCGGTGGGTCGCCAAAGCTCCAGGCCCTCAGGCCGTGTCACCCAGTGGGCGTGCCCGGCGGTCGCGTCTCTAAGCCTCCTCTAAGTCACCCCTCAGGTCGACTTCAGTGCCGCCTTCGACACTGAGCCCATGGGTCGGCGGACCGCCGCTCCCGCCAATCAAGGCTCAGAGAGAAGAAGGAGAACTGATCCCATGCTCAAGACAATCGCAGTAAAGGCTTTGCTCGGCGCCGGAGCTCTCGGCGTCTTGGGCGGCTCGGCCGCCCTGGCCGGGGCGCCACAGCTGAGCGCCAACCTGGCGGCGGCGACAACTCCCAAGGCGACGCCTAACCCCGCCCGGAATGTCCATCGCGCCGGCGGCACCATCATCAAGCTCAGCGATACCGAGATGACCGTCGAGCGTCAGCGCCGCGACCCCAGCACCGAGGCGGTCACCAAGGACGATGTCACCGTCGAGCTGAACTCGCACACCTCTGTCTACTTCTTCGGCAGCAAGGACAAGCACGGTCTCGAGGCCCTGAAGCTGGGCCAGGACGTGGGCGTCCGCTACACCGAAGTCAACGGTCAGAAAGTGGCCCGCGGAGTCGTGATCCGTCCCGACCATCGCGCCGGCCGCATCATCAGCAAGGACGCCGACGGCAAGAGCTTTACCATCCACGCAGCCAACGGCCAGACCGTTCACATCACCACCAGCGACAAGACCAGGTTCGTCGAAGGCGTGGGCAAGAGCAAGAAGTCCGGCAGCTACGCCGACCTCAAGGTTGGTGACCGCGTGGTCGTCCTCGGGCAGGAGGACAGCCAGCACAACTTCGACGCCGCGGTGGTCCGCACCGCCAATCGCGATGCCCATCCCGGCGCGGCCACAACCCCGGCAGCCTGACCTCCGGACGACTCCACCCAGAAGGGCCCCTTCTCGGGGGCCCTTCTCTTTTTGTGCCACCATCGGGAGCTTGGGCGATTGGATGACGATCCCGACGGGTCCGGCGTCGGCCTCGTACGGCGACCAGGCGGAGACGCGCGCCAAGCTCTCGGCGCTGCGGGCATCGATGTTCGGCGCCGACGTGGACGCTGTCTACCTGGAGGGCTTCGCCAACGTCGCCTGGCTCTGCGGCGGGCGCGGCAACCGGGTGGTCGCCGACAGTCCCGGCGGACTGTGCGGAGTGCTGGTCGGCGCCAACGGCGCCTGGCTGCTGGCGCCCAACAACGAGGAGGCCCGGCTGCGGGCCGAAGTCTTCGCCGACCTCCCCCTGCCGGTGGTGGTCCGGCCGTGGTACCAGCTGCCTCTCTGGCAGGCCGCCCGGCCCCTGCTACCCCAGGCGGCGGCGTGGCTGGCCGACCTCGCCGTCCCCGGCGCCGGCGACGCGGGGCCGATGCTGGCCGAACTCCGCCGCGTCCTCGGTGAGCCCGATGCCCAGCGCTACCGCAGCCTGGGCGCCGACACCGCCGAGGCGCTCGAGACCGCCCTGCTCGAGGTGCGTCCGGGCTGGAGCGAGCTGGAAGCCGCGGGGGCGATCGCCGCCGCGCTGTCGGCCCGCGACGTCACGCCCTCGGTGCTGCTGGTGGGGACGAGGCCGCGGGCAGAGCGCTTCCGCCACCTGGTCCCTACCGGGGCGCTGATCGATGGTGGTCTGATTGCCTCGACGACAGCGGTCCGGCACGGGCTCTACGTGTCGGTGACGCGTAGTCTCAGCTTCGGTCCGGTCTCGGCGGAACTGGCCGAGAAGCACGCCACCGTCGCCGACGTCGACGCCGCATACCTGTCCCGCTCCCGGCCGGGGACGACCCTGGCCGCGGCTTTCGCCGCCGGGGAGAAGCGCTACGCCGCAGGTGGCTTCTACGACGACTGGAAGGAGCACCACCAGGGCGGCACCACCGGCTACGCCGGTCGCGAGGTCTTCGCCCAGCCGGGCGTGGACTACCCGCTCGCGGCCGGGATGGCGGTGGCATGGAACCCAACCGTCCCGGGGGCCAAGTCGGAGGACACCTTCCTGATCCAGGAAGGGGGAGTCGAGCAGCTGACGCGGATCGATAACAGCCCCTGGCCGGTCATCGCCGGCGACACACCCCGGGAGGGAATCCTGATCGTGGAGTGAGGCTATCCCGCCGCGGACAGGACCCGACGATTGGCATCAGGCCCCCGGCTCCTGGGCCACGTCCAGTAGCGCCCCGGAGTCGCTGCCGGTCGCCGGTCGCGGCATCTCGACCCGATGCCAGTCGGCGCCGAACGTCGCCGCAGCCTCGGTCTCGCCGGCGGTGAAGTAGATCACCTGGCGGGGCTGCGCCTCGAGGATACTGAGCAGCTCCGTTCGCCGCGCGTCGTCGGCGAGAGCGAGCGCGTCGTCAAGGAGCATCGGCAACGACTCCGTGCCGCCGCTCATCACCTCCAGCAGCCCCAGCCGGAGCAACAGGTAGATCTGCTGCTGAGTGCCGCGGCTGAGATGCTTGAGGTCGACCATCGACCCGGTGTCCGGCGTCCTCAGGAGGACTTCGAAGCGATCGCTGACCAGCGCCTCCCGGTAGCGCCCGTCTGTGACCTGCTCCAGGTCCCGGCTGAGATGGGCCTGGAGCTTGGGCGCATAGGCCCGGCGGATCTCCTCGGATGCGGAGGCAAGCGTCTGGGCGGCCAGGACGCAGGCATCGCCAAAGGCTTCTAGGTGTGCGATCCGCTGGCGCAGCTCCACCGCGCGCTCCTCCAGCGGCGCCACCTCCATGATCTGCCGGGCGCCGCGCTCCAACGACGAGCGCTGCCCAACCAGGTCGGACGCCAGCCGCTGGACCTCGGCCGAGCTCTCGGTCGCGAGGCGGGCAAGCTCCCGCCCCGAGAGGTTGGACAGCGGCCCCGCCCCACCGCCTGCTGAGGCTCGCGGCTGATCCCGCATCTCGCTGAGCCGGCGCTCCAGCGCCTCGACCGCGGCGCGCTGCTGGGCGAGGTCGCGGCGGGCCCGCTCCTGGTCGATCGCCGCCATCAGGTCCTGGCGCGACCGGAAGCGACGGTCGCCAACCCTGATCGAGGACGACGCCGGCATGGTGCCGCGGGTGGCGAGATAGACACCGACGGCGATGATGGCCGCCCCCGCACCGTCGGCCACGACCAGCCTCAGCACCATCCCCATGACCAGGGCCAGGACCCCGATCGCAAGGGTGACCAGCGCCAGCGCCCCGACACCGCCGTGGCCCTCGACGCTGGGCTCCGCCACCAGGGCCTGCAGCGCCAGCTTCATCTCCTCGTCGGTCCACTCCGGCGGTTCGAGGTCGGCGTCCCCATCGTCGGGATCGACGCCGACCGCGGCGGCGCGGATCTCAGCTTCCGACAACCGGCCTCGGGTTCGCTCCAGGTCGACCCGCACTCGCTCGCTGCTCGACTCCCGGTGGGCGATCTCGCGGCCGGCCTCATCGGCCCGGGCTTGGGCCAGCCCCAAAGCAACCTCGGTTCGCTCGATCGACCCGACCTCGATCGCCAGCGCCTCCCGTGCCTCCCGGGCGGCGGCCAGCTCGGCCTCCACCGCGGCCAGCCCACGGCCGAGCTGGTTCCTGCGGGTGGCGGCGTTGACCTTGGGCACGGTGCCGTGGCGAGCCGCCTCATGGAGGCGCTGGATCGCCTGCTCCACCAGGACGTCGACGCCGGCGTCGGTGACGCGCAACAGACTCCGCCGCACCTCGGCGTCATCGTTGATCAGGGCCAGCTCGCCTTCGCCCACGCAGGCCACCTGGCCGAAAACGCTTCCCGGCAGGTGCAACAGGCTGTCGCCGACGTCGAGCCAGCCGTGGGTGCCGGTGGCGAAGCTGGCCGAGATGTCCTGGCCCAGGGAATGGTTGAAGACCCGCGTCCTCTCTCCACTGAGATCCCAGTCCACCTCCAGCTCGGTCCCCTCGTCCAGCGCCAGGGTCAGCGAAAGCCCCGCAGGCTCACCGGTCCACGGCAGCACCTGTTTGAGGGCGGTGGAGTGGCCCGCGCCGCGCTTGGATGGCGCCAGGCCGTAGAGGCCCGTCACCAGGGCGTCCATGAAGGTCGACTTGCCGGCCTCATTGGGCCCGACGACCAGGACACGGTCGTGATCGAGGTCGAACTGGACGTTTCGCAGGCCTTTGAAACCACGGACGCGAAGCTTGAGCAGCCTCATTGGGGGACCCTCAACTCGCCCTCGAAGGCCTCGGCCACCAGCGTCGCCGCCCAGAGCGCGGTGACCGAGCCGTCCGCCAAGAGCCGGCTGATGGCGGCGCCACGGGCGTTGGGCTCGTGCGCCAGGTCACGCAGGTCCACCTGGGCGGCGGTGGCATCGACCACGCGGACACCTCGAGCCAGGTCCGCGAGCGAAGCCGCCAGGGCCTCAACGTCAACCTCCAGCTCCGGTCCACGACTGCCCCAGAGCCGGCAAGTCGCCAGCGAGCCCCTCAGATCCACTTCGGAGAACGCCTCCCGAACCAGGTCCTCGAGCTCGGTCGAGTCGGATACCTCACCCACGTCGACGCTGACGGTCTCGTAGGTCAAGGGGCTGATGGCGATCGATTCGACGCGCACCGTGCCGCCGTCGATCTCGACCCACAAGCCGCCGTGATTGCCGCCCGCCTCGGCCGCGTCCAAGGGCACCGAGGACCCGGGCCAGGACATCGTCTCGCCGACCTGGCCCTGGTGGATGTGACCGAGGAGGGCGTGGTTGAAGCCCGCGCCCCTGACCTGCTCGGAACGCAGACCCAGCCCACCCCAGCGCAAGTCAGGGTTGAGCGTGCTCAGGTCCACGGCGTGGATCAGCAGCAGCTGAGCGCGCGGGTCCTGGGCCGGGATCGCGAACGAACCAAGGACATCCGGATCCATCTGCGGCCCCGGATAACCCGCCGCCCAGATCACGGCATCCTCGAACTCCACGCGCGTCGCCTTCGGCTCCAACGCCAGTGTCACGTGGGAGGGCCAGTCCACCGTCCGGTACGGTGAGACGGCGCCGGCGAAGTCGTGGTTCCCGCTGGCGATCACGACCGGGCAGCTGAGCCGGCCGAGCTGCCGAACGATGAAGGCGGCGGTGTCGCGGGTGACGTGCTCGTTCTCGAAGAGGTCCCCGCCGATGGTCAGGGCGCCGGCGCCACGCTCCAGCGCCAGGTCGACCGCCGATTCCAGCGCGCCCCGGAGAAGGGCCCGTCTCTGGGCGCCATCGCAGCCTGAATAGGTCTGCCCGGCGAAGGCGCGGTCCAGATGCAGATCAGCGATGTGTAGAAGGCGAAGCATCCTTGCTGCAAGACGAGCGTACTAGAGTCTGAGCCCCTCCGGGAGGTGCCGGCTCAGCTCGATCGCCAGCGCGGTGTAGTCCTGGCGACCGTGGCCGGCCTGCTGGGCCGCCTCGAAGAGAGCCCGCGCGACGTCGTTGACCGGGGTTCGCTGCCCGGTCTGTGAGGCGAGGTCGGCGGCCAGGCGGAGGTCTTTGACCAGAAGATCGGTGGCGAAGCCGGGCGCCAGCTCCCCGACCAGGGCTCGCTTCGCCAGCTGTCCGGAGAGCTGAGCGCTGGCCCCGCTGCTAACGCCGACCACCTCGACCAGGGTCTTCAGGGAGACCCCCGCGGCGACCCCCACGATCAGAGCCTCGAGGGTGGCCGCGGAGATCGACCCCACCAGCATGTTGTTGACCAGCTTGACCACTTCGCCGCTGCCAACCGGTCCGGTGTGGAAGATGTGCTCTGGGTCGCCCATCGCCTCAAACACCGGCCGGCATCGCTCCAGCACCGCCGGGTCTCCGCCGGCCATGATCGTCAGAGTCGCCTGTTCGGCGCCGAATGAGCCTCCGCTCACCGGAGCGTCGAGGAAGGCGATGCCCCGCTCGGCGGCGGCGGCCGCCAACCGGCGGCTGGTGTCGGGGGCGATCGTGCTCATGTCGACCAGCACCGAACCAGGCCGGGCCGACTCCACCAGCCCACCCGCGCCGAGGCAGACCTCAACCACGTCCTCCGAGGTGGTGACCATGGTGATCAGGATCTCGGCGGCGGCCGCCAGCTCCACCAGTGTGGCGCGCATCGTTACACCCTCGGCGGTGGCGCTGGAGGAGGTTTCCGGACGGCGGGCCCAGCCCGAGACCTCAAAGCCGGCGCCACGAAGGTTGCGAGCCATCGGCAGGCCCATCACTCCGAGCCCCACGAAGCCGACGCGATCAGCCGGCCGCACCACCTCGATCAGGAGGTGACTGTAAAACCGGAGAGCTGCGTCGGAGGGTTGCCGTCGACGGCGATGTCGTGGAAGCCGGGCACCACCAGGCTGAACGACTGCATCGGGCTGGCTGAGTCGAAGTGCTGGGCGCTGCTCTCGAACTGCAGCTGCCCGCCGATCGACGAGGCGGACTCGGCGGTGGTGGTGTAGATCGTCTTGCCGTCGTCAGTCATGACCCAGTTGGAGCCGCTGTGGGTGACGCAGTAGGTGTGGGACCCCGAAACCGGGCCAGCCACCTGGACGCCTTGCTTCAGTCCGTTGCCGTTGTTCTGGATCAGGCCAAAGTCCTGCCGGCCCGACGCGCTGCGCACGAACCCGGCTGAGATCCGGTTGCCGTCGGGGAACTGGACGGCGACAAAGTAGACGCCCTCGTAGCCGGTGGGGAAGGTCTGGGTGCTGTCGTTGATGCCGGCGCACACGCTCTGGCCGCCAAGGTCCCTGGAATCCTGCGCCCCCACGAAGAGTCCGCCGGACCCGGAGTACGCGTAGGAGCTTCCAGCGGTCAGCTGCGCTGGATAAGCAGCCGGTCCCGCCGCCGGCGCCCTGGTCGGCGCCGGCGAAGGTGCCTGGGTGGCCGAGGGTGACGGCGAAGGTGATGGGCTCGGCGATGGCGAAGCCTCAGGGCTCGGCGAAGGCGAAGGCACCTCGGAAGGCGACACTGCGGGGCTGGGGGTGGGCGGCGTGCTGGCGGTCTGGGTGCCCTTCACCTGGTGGTAAACGAACGCAGATCCAACGCCCAGCACCAAGGCCAGGACCACCCCGACCACAAGAGTTGCTCCCCTGGCATCCATCCCGAGGGGGAGTTTAGACGACCTGTACGATTTCGCACATGCTCCCGCCGCCATCGTCCAGCTTCGCGTTTACGGCACGGTGCCGGATCCAGAACCGGCCCGGGATGCTGGGTCGTCTCACCACCGAGGTCGGCAACGCCGGCGGCGACCTGCGGGCGATCGACATCGTTCGCTTCGAACCGGGCGCGATCGTCCGGGAGCTGACGGTGCACGCGCGGGACTCGGAGCACGCCCACAGCATCGTCCACGCTATGCAGGCGGTCGACGGTGTCGACGTCCTGGAGTACTCCGACCGAACCTTTCAGCTTCACGCCGGCGGCAAGATCGAGGTTGTCGGCAAGATCGCGATCAAGACCCGCGACGACCTCTCGATGGCGTACACCCCGGGAGTGGCGCGGGTGTGCCGGGCGATCGCCGAGAACCCCGACCGGGCCCGCAGCCTGACCATCAAGGCAAACACCGTGGCGGTGGTCACCGACGGCAGCGCGGTGCTGGGCTTGGGCAACCTGGGGCCCGAGGGGGCGCTGCCGGTCATGGAGGGCAAGGCCATGCTCTTCAAGGAGTTCGGCGGGGTCGACGCCTTTCCCATCTGCCTCAACACCCAGGACGTCGACGAGATCGTGGAGACGGTAGAGCGCATCTCGCCGGTGTTCGGCGGGATCAACCTCGAAGACATCTCCGCGCCGCGCTGCTTCGTAATCGAGGAGCGGCTCCAGGAGTCGCTCAACATCCCGGTCTTTCACGACGACCAGCACGGCACCGCGGTGGTGGTGATGGCGGCCCTTTACAACGCGCTGCGGATCGTCGACAAGCAGATCAGCCATCTGAAGGTGGTGGTGGCGGGCACCGGCGCCGCCGGCGTCGCCTGCACCAAGATGCTGCTGGCGGCCGGCGTTCACGAGGTCATCGGCGTGGATCGTCACGGGGCCATCTACGAAGGCCGCGAGCCGCTGGAAACCGGCATCAAGCAGTGGTACGCCGCGCATACCAACCGCGAGGGAATGAAGGGGGGGCTGAGCGACGTTATAGGTGGTGCGGACGTCTTTCTCGGCGTCAGCGGCCCCGGCCTCCTCACCGAGTCCGACGTGGCCCGGATGAACCACCAGCCAATCGTCTTCGCCCTGGCCAATCCCGATCCCGAGATCCGGCCTGAGCTGATCGAGGGACTGGTCGCGGTGGTCGCCACTGGACGCTCCGACTATCCCAACCAGATCAACAACGTGCTCGCCTTCCCCGGGATCTT